>Ga0114921_10000445_pt1 | contig 17564 bp, 15 predicted proteins | sample BentaG_FD_87016 | JGI IMG/M metagenome (GOLD analysis project Ga0114921, IMG submission 87016) | Deep subsurface microbial communities from South Atlantic Ocean to uncover new lineages of life (NeLLi) - Benguela_00093 metaG | ecosystem: Environmental > Aquatic > Marine > Oceanic > Sediment ...
AGAGGTGAGAGGTCACTGATATTGTTTTGCCCGAGGTCAAGCCACCTCAGGTTTAGGCAATATTCCAGGCCGCTGAGGTTCGAGATGCCCCTCTCTTGAGCTATCAGCCTGGTGAGGGATTCCAGGTCGGAGGTGTAAATCGGGTCCTGGAGCCTGTTTATAGCCTCACGAATGGCAGCTTCAAGATTGGAATCGGGGAAGGTTACCTCTTGCACCACGGTAAAACTGCCCGTCAAGCTATCGACAGTTACTGTATAGCTGCCACCATCCTTTCTGGTTACACTAAAGGTAATGCTCTGGCTAGCGCCGGCGGCAATAGTTACCGTTTTGGTTTCCTCCGGTGCCCCGTTGATGTTTAAGATGGCTTCGTAGCTCCCCTGGCTACCACCGGTGTTAGCTACAGATACAGAGATGGTTACTGCCTCATTGGCCATAACCTCTGCCGGCTCAATAGCGAGGTTTGATACTGAGAAGGCAGCTGGCGTTGGTGACGGTGTGACCTGGTCCCCTCCGCCGTTAGGACAGCCCGAGACCATTATCCCGAGCAGCAAAACCAGCGCTGCCAAGAAAAAGGCTATTTTTCTCATCTCATTTGGCCTTCTTTTAAAAGTCTACTGTTTGAGGTGCTCGGCCAGCTGGTAGAGGCTCTGAATGCGCCAACAGTCACTCAATTCGTTAAAATAGTTGCCGCGGTCCAGAAGTACCCCCTGGATACCAGCCTTCTGGGCGCCGAGGATATCAATCTGGTACTGGTCGCCAACATAAATGGCTTCTGAGGCCCTAACTTTGGCCTGCCTTAGCGCCTCCTGGAAGATCTCAGGCTGTGGCTTGGTATAGCCCGTATCCTGAGAGGTGATTATCACCTGGAGCAGCGGCGCCAGCCCCAACTTCTCCAAGAGTGGGGTCATATTGCGGTCCACGTTGGAGATGAGGCCCAAGATTAGACCTCGGTTCTTAAGGTCGGTCAGGAGGGGCACAACATCGTCAAAGAGGACCAGTTTAAATTGTAACTTCTGCCATTTACCCATTATGCCGCCGATGAGTTCCCGGGAGGGCTCTATGCCGGCCTCCTTGAGCACTATTGTCTGATACTGGCTATAGACGGCTATCTTATCCTGTGGCGACCGCTTGCTTAGCGGAGAGCGGGCATTCTCCTGGTAGAAGTATTCATCAGCCTTGAGTAAAGGGTGGCGCAGTGCCTCTGGCTTTACCCTGATGCCAAAGTCACTAAGCGCTTGTGCCTGGAGTTCTTCTCGTGGTGGGTCGAAACTGACCAGTGTCTGATAGAGGTCGAAGAAGACTGCCTTGATCATTTTAAAGCTCCCTATTCCGTAGAACAGATAGTATTTTAACCCAAGAGTCTTTGTCTGTAAAGAAATCCCCCCAAATTGACTTGGGCTATGGGGCACTGGTATCATTTAAGAGTAATGGTCTCCAGGCTTTCTCTTTTCCCATTGACCGCTGAGGTGAGTGACCGGGGTCATCTCATAATTGGCGGCTGTGATACAGTAGAGCTGGCCGCTGAGCTGGGCACACCCCTCTATCTGTTTGATGAGTCTAGCCTGCGCACCAAGTGTCGGGAGTTCAAGGCCGAGTTTGGCCGGCGCTATGCTGATACCACCGTTCTCTATGCCGGCAAGGCCTTTTTGAACCGGGCGCTGGCGGCTATTGTCAGGGAGGAGGGGCTGGGATTGGATGTTGTTTCGGCCGGTGAGCTGGCTATCGCCAGCTCGGCTGATTTTCCCATGGACATGGTCTATTGCCACGGCAACAACAAAACAATTGAGGAAATCAGGCTGGCGCTGAGGCATCATGTTGGCCGCATTGTGGTTGATAACTATGATGAGCTCAGGATGCTGGCCGAGATTGCTGGCAAGACCGGCCACATACCCGATATTTTACTGCGTCTGACCCCCGGCGTAGACCCTCACACCCATGAGCACATTACTACCGGCAGGGTTGATACCAAGTTTGGCCTTCCCTTATTTAACGCTGCTGAGGCAGTAGCTCAGGCCATGCAGGCCGTCAGCCTTAACCTGGTTGGTTTCCATTTTCACCTAGGCTCTCTCATCTTTGAGGCCCAGCCGTATCAGGAGGCTATTGAGCTGGTGCTCGAATTTACCGCTGATATGGCTGAGAGGTATGGCCTGGAACTTGAGGAGCTCGATGTTGGCGGTGGCTTTGCCATACAGTATCTTGCCCGTTCTCCGGCGCCCCCGGTGTCGGCTTATGCCGAGGCCATTGTATCTACGCTGATTAGAAAATGCCGCCAGCTGGGGCTGGCATTGCCCTCGCTTACTGTTGAGCCGGGCCGGGCGATAGTGGGGCCGGCCGGAGTGGCCCTGTATCGGGTGGGTGTGGTCAAGGATATTCCCGGTGTCAGGCGCTATGTCTTGGTTGATGGTGGCCTGGCCGATAATATCCGGCCGGCTCTTTATGGTGCCCAATATGAGGCGGCAGTGGCCAATAAGATGTTTGATAAGGGGGCCGGTAGGGTTACTATTGCCGGCCGCTACTGTGAGTCGGGCGATGTTTTGGTCAGGGAGATAAACCTGCCTATAGTTGCTGCCGGTGACCTTATCGCCATACCTGACTGCGGTGCGTATTGCCTGCCACTGGCCAGTAATTATAACGCCTCCTTAAGGCCGGCTATTGTTCTGGTTAAAGATGGTCAGGCGCGCCTTATCCGGCGCCGGGAGACCTTTGATGACCTGACCCGGTGCGATCTAGATTAGCAGGAGGACTTGGGCTATGTGGCAGGTAATTGGTCAGGACAGGGCGGTTTCCTTGCTCCAGCGCAGTATGGAGAGAGGAGTAGTGGCCCATGCCTACCTCTTGGTCGGCCCTCCCCATGTGGGCAAGATGACCCTGGCCGTAAATCTGGCCCAGGCGTTGAACTGCCTGGCTGATGAGCCCCCCTGTGGTGTCTGTGACTCGTGTCAGCGGATAGCCTCCGCAAGGCACGCCGATATCCAGATTATAGCCTTGGACTCTGCTGTAGCACCCGATGAGGTCAAAGGCCGCACCGAGATTGGTATTGACCAGATTAGACAGATGCAGCATTCGGCCAGTCTGCCTCCCTTTGAGGGCCAGTATAGGGTGTTTATCATTGACGGAGCCGAAAAGCTATCAATTGAGGCGGCCAACTGCCTGCTCAAGACCCTGGAAGAGCCGGTGGGCCGGGTGGTCTTTGTGCTGCTGACGACCGATGACAGGCTGTTGCCAGCCACAGTGGTTTCTCGCTGCCAGAGGCTGGAACTGCGCTCGATGGCCGCTGGTGAAGTAGAGACGGTTCTTGACCGCCAGGGAACCCAGGCGGAGGAGGCCAGGCTTCTGGCCCGGCTTAGCCACGGCCGTCTCGGCTGGGCGCTCTCAGCGGCCAGTAACAGCGCCCTGCTTGAGCAGCGTAGCCAACAGCTGAACAGCCTGGTGGCGGCCGTCGGGGCTGATTATGAGGAGCGCTTTAGTTATGCCACCCAGCTGGCCGCCCAGTTTGGCCAGAATCGGGAGGTAGTTTGGGAGATACTGGCTCTGTGGCTTGATTTCTGGCGCGACCTGATGTTAATTAAGCTGGGCCTAAGGGAGGCTATTAGTAATATTGACCTTGAGGCTGAGCTGGTCGCTGAGGCCAAAGATTTTACCCTGGATGAGATAAGGGATTTCATTAATGCTATTCTGGAGGCTGAGCAGGGGCTTAAGCAGAATGCCAATGCCCGTCTGGTGTTTGAGGTACTGATGCTCAGTATGCCCATAAGGAAGGGGGTGTTTAGGTAAGCCGTGGTTGATATTGTTGGCGTGCGTTATAAGAGGGCCGGCCGAATATACTACTTTGACCCGGCGGGGATTGACCTGGCCGTAGGTGACTATGTCGTTGTTGAGACGAGCCGTGGTCTGGAACTGGGACAGGTGGTCATTGCCCCGACCCAGGTACTGGCCAGTGAGGTAGCTAAACCGCTCAGATCCGTGGTGCGCAAGGCGACAGAAGAGGATAGGGAGCGCGCCCGAAAGCTAGAGGCAAAGGAGGCAGAGGCACTGGCCGAATGCGGCCAGCTGGTTGAAAAACTTGAGCTGCCCATGAAGCTAATCACTGCCCAATACAATCTTGAAGATAGCCGCCTGACCATCTACTTTAGCGCCGAGGGCAGGGTTGATTTCCGGGAGCTGGTTCGCCAGTTAAGCGGGCGTCTCAAGATACGGGTGGAGCTCAGGCAGGTAGGGCCCAGGGATGGGGCCAAGCTGATAGGTGGCTTTGGCCGCTGTGGCCGCCCGCTGTGCTGTGGCACTTTCCTGAGCGAATTTGAGCCGGTTTCCATAAAGATGGCCAAGGAACAGGATCTACCCTTGAACCCGGCCAAGATATCAGGTGTCTGCGGTCGTCTTCTCTGCTGCCTGGGCTATGAGTACCAGCAGTACCGCAGTATGAAAGAAAAGTTGCCCAGGGAGGGACAGCAGGTGGCAACACCTATGGGCAGAGCCACTGTGGTCGGCGGTAATCCCCTGGAGGAAACAGTGTTGGTGGAGCTGGAGGGCGGCGCCAGTGCCGAAATAGCCCTCGGTGAGATCACTAAAAACGAAGGAACTTTACATAAAAAGGAAAGGGCAGATAACCGTTCGCCAAGGAAAAAACGTTAAAGTTATCTACTTGGTGTCACTGAGGCAGGTATTTCTGCCACTCAGTCATGTCTTTTAGGTAGTGCCGGGGAATGTAAAAGGGGATTTTACTGTGCGGCGGGCAGGGAGGGAACAGCAGTCTCATACCGGCCTGTTTCGGGGTTCTCCCGGCCTTACGGCGGTTGCAGGGGACACAGGCACTGACGACATTCTGCCAGGTGTGCTCACCGCTCTGGTGTCGGGGCACAACATGGTCCAGGGTAAGCTGATGACCTTCTCGGCCACAATACTGGCAGGTAAATTGGTCGCGGCTAAAGACCTCAAGGCGGGTCAATTTTCTCTGTGGCCGAGGACGTTTAATCATATAGCCTAGTCGGATTACTGAGGGTATGGCGAAGCTGGTGCTGACTGAGTGGATGAAGCCCAGCCCGTTCTCCAGCATCTCAGCCTTTCTCTGGTAAAGCAGCGGTATCGCCCGGCGGACGCGGCAGATGTTGAGAGGCTCGTAGTTCTGGTTGAGCACCAGGACGGGACGGTTTATCATATTATTAGGCTTCTTTCTATAATGAACTGGCTCATTTTAATAAAAAAACACCAACCGGGCAAGTCCAGGATTCTTTATGGGCTTGCCTGTCTAGCGGTAGCCCGGGCCGCGGCGTGATTTCCGAGTACCTTTATTTGGGCGCAGGTCACCCCTGTAGTCAGGAACATCGATGTTAAATGGTGTACTGAGCTTAGGGTCCACGAAACGGGAGCTGATGCGACTCTCAATCTCTTCCAGTGAGTAACGGGTGGTAATTACTGTTGACAGCCGGGCGTTATAGCGGTAATTGATAACCTGGTAGAGCTTCTCCTGGGCCCAGGGTGTCGTTGCCTGCTCGCCGAAGTCATCCAGGACTAATAAAGGGGTCGTCTTTACCCTTTCAAAGAGCTGGTCATAGGACACTTTGCTGTCCGGGCTAAAGGTTGAGCGCAGGTGGTCAAGGAACTCAGGCACGACTACAAAAAGGGCCGGCTTCTCGGCCTGGTAGCGGTAGTTAACGATAGCCGCCGCCAGGTGTGTCTTGCCGCAGCCGGTGGCACCCTGGAAAACTAACCAACCCTCCGGTGATTTGGCGAAGTCAATAGCGGCACGGTAAACGTGCTCAAGGTTCTCCCTTTTTTCCAGTGGAAGGTTAACCCGTCGCCAGTCAAAACTGTCAAAGGTCATATTTTTCTGCAGTTCCAGACCCGGCCCCCAGGTATAGTCCAGGCTACCCATCTGCCTTTCTTCCAGGGTATGAACCTGGCACAGCACGGGGTCGGTCAGGCGGCTGTACATTCTTTCGTCTAATTGCTCTAGGGGGGTACCAGTAGTAATCACAGTGGGCAGTTCCTGGCTGAAGCGGTAGTTTAGCAGTTGGTCCAGCTTTTCCTTTGCCCAGGGGGTACTGCTCTGAGTACCTAGGTCATCTAGAATAAGCAGCGGGGCATTGCGTACCTGGTCAAATGACTGGTCGTAGGCTGTTTCCCTATCGGGGCCAAAGGCGGAGCGCAGGTCATCCAGGAGGTCAGGGACGGTTTTGTAGAGAACGGGGTGGCCTAACCTTAGGTGCTCATTGGCGATGGCCGCCGCCAGGTGGGTCTTACCGCAGCCGCTGGGGCCGGTTAGGACGAGCCAGCCTTTAGGCTCCCGGGCGAAGGCCTGAGCCGCCTGGTAGGCCTGGCGGAACCTCTTTTGATTTAGGGCGTAGCCGCTCCTGCCCTGGGCTACTAGATTATCAAAGGTGAGCCGTTTAAGTGAGCCCAGATTGCTGTACTGTTCTAAACGGGCCCGGTGTTCCTTATCATCCTCTTTGTGGGCACAGCGGCAGGCGACCACTTGGCTGAAGTCGGGCTTGCCCGAGGGCAGGGTGGGGTGGACAAACCTGGCCCCTTTACAGACAGGGCAGACCGGGGTTGGCGAGGTCTCGGCTTCTTCAGCGTCGGACCATGTGCCCATATCGGCCCTTGATGTATTTGTCCGGGTCTTCTTTTTTAGAATCTCGCTGATATGCTCCATGGCTCTTGCCTTCTCTTGACCAGTTTTCCAGGATGCGGGCGATATATCTCCAGTTTCTCTTATTAAGGCTGACTGCTTCTTTAATGGCCTCTCCAATCCAGGCTATTGGATAGAGCTTCTCGGCCTCCTTGAGCTCCTCGGCAATCATCGGTGTTAGCAGGCCGATGTTTTCTTCATAGAGGCTGAAGATGTTAGGTAGCTCCTCGGTCTGGGCCTCGGCCTTAACCCTGGCCTTTAGCCCGGGTAGTTCAAGCTCGCCCTTTTCTATTCTGTCTATAGCCTGCCTATCGGTCTGGCTATTGAGGAAGTAGATGTCCTGTGTCTGGCCGCCGCTATCTAGGGCCAGGTGAAGAAAAGTCCCCCGCTGGGTAGCCATTTCAAGGGCCTTTTCAAGCGCCTCTTTGGCTGAGGTGGCTATACCCTTTAGGCTGTTCATCAGGCCGAGGTCACTTATTAGCTCGGCAAAACTAACGAAGCGGGGATAGCCACGCTTGCCGTAGAGCCTGGCCAGAATATATAGGGTTACCTTTAGCTCGGCAATGTCGCTGATTTGGGGCAGCAGCTGGCTGAAGAAGATGTTGGGTACTCGTGTAAACTGCATCCTGGCCGGGAAACCATTAAATGGCTTCATAGTAGGCTTGGCTCCGCTTTGGCAATATTCTCTAGATTTTCGAACTTGGTCAGGTTGTGCCGGAAACGAGCCTTTATTTGACCGATGGGGCCGTTGCGATGCTTGGCAATGATGATATCGGCGATTTCCCTGGGGTATTCTTCATCCGGGTGCTGGCTCTGCCATTCCTCTTGAGTATAGTAGAGTTCATCACGGTAGATGAAGATGACGACATCAGCATCCTGTTCAATGCTGCCGCTTTCCCTGAGGTCGGAGAGCTGTGGTCTGTGTGAGGCGCGCCACTCCACCTGTCGGCTGAGCTGTGATACGGCCATCACCGGCACATTAAGCTCCCGGGCCAGTGCCTTTAGGGAGCGGGTGATGTAGCTGATTTCCTGAACCCTGTTTTCTCGGCGCGTGTCCTCGCCCTGCATCAGTTGCAGGTAGTCAACGATAATGAGGTCAATGCCACCGCATTCGTAGTGGAGGCGTTTAGCCTTGCTTCTCATCTCGGCCACCCGCGCCTGGGGGGAGTCATCAATATATATCGGTGCTTCAGACAGGATGCCGGTGGCCTCCATAATCCTTCTTTCCTCCTCCTCGGTGTTAAGGTCAAGCCGAATGTGCCTTGAATCTACCCTGGCCTCACTGGAAAGCAGGCGCTGTACCAGGGCCCCCCGCGCCATCTCCAGGCTAAAAAGGGCTACGGTGGCCCTCTGTTGCACGGCAGCATTTCTGGCAATGCCCAGGACCAGGCTGGTCTTACCCATAGATGGCCGGCCGGCAATAATAACCAGGTCGGAGCGCTGAAAGCCACCCAGAAAGTCATCCAGACCGGAGAGACCGGCCAGGGCGTGGGGGATGGGCTGGTAGCCCTCAACCTCCGGCGTCGGCGGGACTTCAAAGTACTTGTCCAGCACCTGTTTAATATGGACAAAGTCCAGTGAGCCCCTTTCATGGCGCAGCTTGAAGAGGACATCCTCAGCCTTGCTTAGGGAGGTGGGGACATCCGGGTCTGCCTGGTAGCCGATGTCGGCGATTCTTTCAGCGGCCGAAATCAGCTGGCGCATTATTGATAGGCGATAGACAATGCGGGCATAGTGCTCAATATCAAGCGAGGTGGGCACTACTGATATCAGGTGAGAAAGATAGGCGGCACCGCCGCACTTTTCCAGTCTTGCCTGTCGCTCCAGCTCCTGGGCCACCGTTATCTGGTTTATGGCCTCATTGCGCTGGTAAAGGGACAGGCAGGCATTATATATCCACCTGTTTTGTTCACTGTAGAAGTCCCCCGGCTGCAGCAGGACGGCGATGTTATAGATAGCCCTACCGTCTATTAAGAGTGAGCCGTTTACCGATTCTTCGGCATCGATGTCGTACGGCGGTAGTTTTCCCTCAGGCACTTAATTGGCCCCCTTTTCGGTAACGGTAACCTTTATCTTGGGCGTTATATCCTTGCCCAGCCGGATAGTTACTTCATAGCTACCCAGCTGGCGGATGGCCTCGGTCAGCTCTACCTTTCTCTTGTCAATGGCTAGGCCGGTGGCCCTTTCCAGCTGGCTGGCAATATCGGCGCTGGTGACCCGCCCGTAGAGGCGGTCTTTGGCACCGGCCTTGGCCTCAAGGGTAATCTCCTGGCCATTTAGTCGTCGGGCCATCCTGACCAGTTCGGCCTCCTGTTGGCCCTGCTTTTTGGTCTGGGCACGATGTTGGGCTTCAATAGTGCTGGCTACCCCGGGACCGGCCAGAGTGGCCAGTTTTTGGGGTATGAGAAAGTTTCTGGCGTAGCCATCGGCGACCTCTTTTACCTGGCCGGCCTTGGCTACATTGGCTACATCTTCCAGGAAGGCAACCTTCATATTCTTGCCTTTTCTATTATTATACTTCACCCGGCCTCAAGATAAAAGCCTATCCGGTGATGAATTCTTTGGCCTGGATGGCGGCAATAGCCCCATCACCGCTGGCGGCGATGACCTGCCGGATTGAGTTGTGGCGTATATCGCCGGCGGCAAAGATACCGGCCACCTCGGTCTCCATCTTCTCGTTGGTGATAATAAGGCCAAGGTCATCCAGGGGTACTATACTCTTGAGATAATCGGTATTGGGTTTAAGCCCGATAGAGACGAAGATGCCGGCTACGCTGAGTGTCGACCTCTCCCCTGTTTTTAGATTATGCAGTTTGAGCCTTTCTACAGAGTCCTTACCCTCAATGGCCTCAACCACGGTATGCCATAGGAAATCTATTTTGGCTTCGGCAAAGGCCTTCTCCTGAAGGATGGGGGTGGCCCGGAGCTGGTCACGGCGGTGGGTCACGGTAACCCTGGCGGCAAACTTGCTAAGGTGCAGGGCCTCAGAGACGGCGGCGTTACCCCCGCCAACCACGGCCACTGGCTTACCCTGGAAGAAGGGAGCATCACAGGTAGAACAGTAGGATACCCCTCTACCGGTAAATTCTTTTTCGCCGGGGACGCCCAGTTTCTGTCGCTCCGAGCCGCCGGTGATAACTACTGCCTTGGCGATGAAGTCACCCTCGGTTGTCTTGACCACCTTTTTTCTATCTTGGTTATCAATGGCCCTAACGGTGGCGTAGAGCGTCTCCAGACCATATTTTGTGGCCTGCTGGTACATTAGCTGGGCCAGTTCAAAGCCGCTGATGCCATCGGGGAAGCCGGGGTAGTTGTCTATCCAACCGGCCTCAACCATATTGCCGCCGACCATCCCCTTTTCAATGAGCAGGCTTTTTAATCTGGTTCTGGCGGTGTAGAGCCCGGCAGTAAGCCCAGCCGGGCCGCCACCAATAATGATTACATCATATTTTTTAGCCATATCCGGCCTCGGCAATTAGCTGGCAGATATTCTGTTCCGCGGTCCGTTTAGCCAGTCCGATGGCGTTCTTGATGGCCTTGGCCTGACTGCGGCCATGAGAAACAATGATATTGCCCTTTACTCCCAGCAGGCAGGCCCCGCCGTATTCTCGGTAGTCCATTCCCTGGGCCAGGGAACCCAGGCCGACATCAGCCAGCAGGGCACGGCCACGAAGGTGATAGGCACTGCTAACGGCATGACCTACCTGCCGTAGCTTTATCAGCGAATCGCCCAGCCCTTCCACCGTCTTTAGGATTATGTTGCCGGTAAAGCCGTCGGTAACGATAACATCAGCCGTTCCGTTGACCATATCATAACCCTCAATATTGCCGATGAAGTTTAGGCTCGTCTTCTTGAGCAACTGGTGGCTTTCCTGGGTTAGGCGGTTGCCCTTGGTCTCCTCCTCACCGTTGGAGAGTAGGCCGATGCGCGGTGATTCGATGCCCAAAATACGCTGGGCATAGATATTGCCTAGCTGGGCGAACTCAGCCAGGTGGCTGGGACGACAGTCGGCATTGGCCCCGGCGTCAATAAGCAGGGCCGGGGACAGGGGCACCAGTTTAACGATGCTGGCTAGGGCCGGGCGCTCAACACCGGCAATCTTGCCTAGATTGAACAGGGCGGCGCACAGCACGGCCCCGGTGTTACCGGCTGAGACAAAGGCTTGCGCCCTGCCCTCCTTTACCAGGTTGATGCCGATGGCTATTGACGATTTTGGCTTTGAGCGGAGCGCCTCCATTGGGTGTTCATGAAAGCCAATGGTTTGGCTGGCCGGGATGATGCTAATGCCCAGTTTATTGAGATAGCGGCCGGCCAGCACATGGAGTACCGTTTTCTTACCCACTAGGATAATATCCGCCTTGTACTCCTGGGCGGCCTTAATGGCCCCTTTGACTATCTCATGGGGGGCATATTCGCCCCCATCGGCATCAACAGCAATCTTCATCATCTTCCCCTAGTGTGATAGCCTATTTCACTGACGCCAAACCCCTTAAAGCGGCTCTCCTTATTATTAACCATCTCCTCATGGACTAGCAAGGCGGCGCCTATGGCCCCCATAACCTCGGGGTGGCTCGGTATGATGATTTGGCTATCAAGTTCTTCCTCAAGGGCCCTGATTATGCCCTGATTAAAGGCAACCCCACCCTGGAATAGAATCGGTGGCTTAATATTCTTGCCCAGGCCAACATCGCTTAGGTAATTGCCCACCAGAGCCCGGCATAGACCATAGACAATATCCTCGGTGCCGTAGCCCATCTGCTGCTTGGCTATCATATCTGATTCGGCAAAAACGGTACAGCCCCCGGCAATTGATACCGGTTTTCTGCTCTTCAGCGCCTGGTTACTGAGCCGGTCAATAGTCATGTTGAGGCGTCGTGCCTGGTGGTCAAGAAAACTGCCGGTACCGGCGGCGCAGATGGTGTTCATACTAAAGTCGGTCACCAGGCCGTCCCTGATGATGATAATCTTACTGTCCTGGCCGCCAATTTCAATAACCGTCTGCACCGTGGGCATGAAGTCAAGAGCGGCCACCGCCTGGCTGGTAATCTCATTCTTGACTAGGTCAGCACCGACCATAACCCCGGCCAGCTGTCGGGCGCTGCCGGTGGTGGCCACGCCACAGATTTCAGCCTCAGGTGAGAGCTGCTGCTGAAGATTTTTTAGCCCCTGCTGCAACGCCGCCACCGGGTTCCCCTGTGTTGGCCGGTAGATGTGGCTTAAGAGTCGGTTGTTCCCATCGAGAACGGCCAGCTTGGTGGTCACGGAACCGACATCAATACCCAGATAGACCTCCACAAGCCCTCCTAATCACTTATTTCTTGAAAACTCACTTTTGACCCTGGTGACCGTTTCTGGGCTGGCCAGCAGATCTACTATCGTCATGGCCAGGGCCTTGGCGGCTAAAATCATCGCCCGGCGGCCGGCCTCTGAGGCAGCGGCCTCAGCGAACTGCCGCGAATGGCCAACGACCTCCTCCGGGGCTATGGCCACAAAGGGGTGGATGCTGGGCACCAGCTGGCTGACATTGCCCATATCGGTGCTGCCCAATGTCTGGCTGGTGTCGTAAAGCCGCATCGGGTGCCCCAAAGATTTCATGTTGGCCCTAAATAAACGGGCCAGGGTTAGGTTGTTAGACATAGGGGCGTAGGCTCGGTCTCCCCAGCGGTATTCCAGGCGAGCACCGGTGGCCGTGGCGGCACCATTAAAGCAGTCCAAGACCCTGCCCTTCAGCTCCTCAAGGTAGGCCTCGTCCTGGGCTCGTACCAGAAAGCTGGCGGCACTGTGCCCCGGGACGATATTGGCCATCTGGCCACCATCTGAGATTATGCCGTGGATGCGGGCCTTATCCTTGATGTGCTGCCTGAGTGAGTTGATGGCGGCAAAGGAGAGTAGCATGGCTTCTAGGGCGTTGATGCCGGCCTCGGGGCGGGCGGCGGCGTGGGCCTCCCGGCCGAAGAATTCAGCCTCCAGAGGTGCACAGACCAGGGTCTGGCTGGTGGCAGTATCCTGGGTCCCCGGGTGGACCATCATGGCCACGTCCAGGTTATCAAAGGCGCCCCTTTCTGCCATGATTATCTTGCCGCCGGGGAGCTCCTCAGCCGGCGTGCCCAGAACCAGGACACAGCCGCCCAACCGGTCAACAGCCGCTTTGGCGGCGACGGCGGCGCCAATGGCTGAAGCGGCAATCAGGTTGTGGCCGCAGGCATGGCCCAGCCGGGGCAGGGCATCATACTCAGCCAGCAGGGCGATGGCCGGTTGGCCGGTGCCATAGCTCCCCCTAAAGGCGGTGGGCAGCTCACAGATGGCCGGCTCTATGGAGAAGCCGTTTTCCTCAAGATAACCCTTAAGCCAGCCTGCCGCCCTATTTTCCTGGAAACCAAGCTCGGGGCTGTCGTGGATTTTGCCGCTTAGCTCTTCCAGCTGTTGGCGGTGGGCCTCTACATTGGCCTTAAGGAGGGCCTTTAGTCTTTCAACGCCTGGCTTTGCCATCATTCCTATAAATAGATTATAGCCTAAAACCAGCCTGGATTTCTAGCTGGGTAACATCTTTTGGCTTTAACGGCCGCTATTAAAATGTTAAAATAATCTATACAGGAGGTGAATGTGCCCTTAGATGCCATAATTGTTAAAGGGGCCCGTGAGCACAACCTGAAAAACATAGATGTTGTCATCCCCAGGGATAAGCTGGTGGTTATCACCGGTGTCTCCGGCTCAGGTAAGAGCTCGCTGGCCTTTGACACCATCTACGCTGAGGGACAGCGACGCTATATGGAGTCCCTGGCCGCCTATGCCCGCCAATTCTTGGGCCGTATGGAGAAGCCCGATGTTGACTATATTGAGGGCCTAAGCCCGGCCATCTCTATTGACCAGAAGGGGGCCAGCCGTAACCCGCGTTCCACGGTGGGTACCGTCACCGAGGTCTATGACTATCTCAGGCTCCTTTTTGCCCGGGCGGGCCACCCTCACTGCCCTAAGTGCGGCCGGGAGATAACCATGCAGACGGTGGAGCAGATTGTTGATGCCGTCCAGGCACTGCCCGAAAAGAGCCGTATTATGGTCATGGCGCCGCTGGTCAGGGGCCGCAAGGGTGAGTACCAGGCGGTGTTTAGTGACCTGCGCAAGGCCGGCTATGCCCGGGTTAGGGTTGATGGCGAGGTTCGTGATTTATCTAGTGAGATTCGTCTCGACAAGAATAAGAAGCACTCCATAGAGGTGGTCGTTGACCGGCTGGTCATCGGTCAGAGCGGCAGCCAGAGCCGCATCGCCGATTCGGTGGAAACGGCCCTAAAACTGGGCGCCGGTGTTGTGCTGGTGTCCATAATTAGCGGTCAAGAGTTGCTCTTCTCCGAGCACTTTGCCTGTGTCCACTGTGGCCTCAGTCTGGGCGAGATTGCCCCCAGGACCTTTAGCTTTAACAGCCCCCACGGCGCCTGCCCTGCCTGCACCGGACTGGGCGTCAAGCTGGAGGTAGACCCTGACCTGATTATCCCTAATAAAGAGCTGTCTATTGCTGAGAGTGCGATTCGTCCCGGCTGGTATTCATCCTGGTACTATGACCAGTTTGCCTCTTTAGCCCGCCGCTATGGCTTCTCCCTTAATACCCCGGTTAAAGAGCTGAGTGAGCGCCACCTTGGACTGATACTTTATGGGGAGGGGGGAGAGCCGCTAAGATACCGGAACCGCTTCGGGCGGGTGAGGGAATACTATGACGGTTTCGAGGGAGTGATTCCCCGCATGGGGCGGCTTTACCGGGATACCGAGTCAGAGCACTCCCGGGCTGAGATTGAGCGCTATATGGTCTCCAGCCTGTGTCCGGTGTGCCGCGGCAAGCGGCTCAAACCGGAGGCGCTGGCCGTTACTATTGGTGATAAGAATATCGCTGATGTCACTGAGATGTCGGTGGCTCAGGAGCTTGACTGGGCAATGAGGCTCAGCGGCCGAAAAACGATACTTTCTCAGCGTGAGCAGATGATAGCCCGCCAGATTCTTAAGGAGATACAGGCCCGCTTGGGTTTCCTCAGGGATGTCGGCCTGGACTATCTTACCATTAACCGCGCCTCGGCCACTCTAAGCGGCGGTGAGGCCCAGCGAATTCGCCTGGCCACCCAGATTGGCAGTGGCCTTATGGGGGTGCTCTATATCTGTGATGAGCCCACGGTGGGCCTGCACCCGGCCGATGATGCCCGTCTGATTGAGACGCTTAAGCGGATGAGAGATCTGGGCAACACCATCTTGGTAGTGGAGCATGATGAGGCCATGATGCGGGCCGCCGACCATATTATTGACCTTGGCCCCGGGGCCGGTGAGCACGGCGGCCACATTGTGGTCAGCGGCAGCCTGGCCGATGTCATGGATTGCCGGCACTCGCTGACCGGCCTCTATCTCAACGGGACAAAGCAGATTCCGCTGCCGTCACGGCGCCGCCGCGGCTCGGGTGATGAGCTGGTGATAAAGGGGGCGCGGCAGAATAACCTTAAAAACATAGATGTCCATATGCCGCTGGGCCGATTCATCGGTATCACCGGGGTTTCCGGCAGCGGCAAGAGCACCCTTATTGCCGAGATTCTGTACAAGAGGCTGGCCCAGGTTTTCTATCACTCCCGGGAGAGGGTTGGTGACTGTGATGAGATTACCGGCACCGAGCATATTGATAAGGTAATCAGTATTGACCAGTCCCCCATTGGCCGTACCCCGCGCTCTAATCCGACTACCTATACCGGCACCTTTACCCCCATCCGTGAGCTATTCGCCACCGTTCCCGAGGCCCGAATGAGGGGCTATGCTCCGGGCCGGTTCTCGTTCAATGTCAGGGGAGGCCGCTGTGAGGCCTGCCGCGGTGAAGGCTATATCCAGATTGAGATGCAGTTCCTGCCTGATGTCACCGTTCCCTGTGAGGTCTGCCGGGGCAAGCGCTATAATCGTGAGGTTCTGGAGATAAGGTTCAAGGGCAGGAATATCGCCGAGGTGCTGGACATGACCGTGGAACAGGCCCTGGCCTTCTTTGACCATTTCCCCAGGGTAAAGGCTAAGCTAAGGACATTGCATGATGTCGGCCTGGGCTATATTCGTCTGGGTCAGCCGGCGCCGACCCTTTCCGGTGGTGAGGCCCAGCGGGTCAAGCTGGCCACCGAGCTGTCAAAGAGGTCAACCGGGCGCACCCTTTATATACTTGACGAACCGACTACCGGCCTTGCCTTTGATGATGTGGCCGCCCTGCTGAGGGTGCTCCAGCGGCTGGTTGATGCTGGCAATACGGTGGTGGTCATTGAGCATCACCTTGATGTCATCAAGAACGCTGACTGGATTGTTGACCTGGGCCCCGGGGCCGGTGAGCGAGGTGGCTATATTGTGGCCACCGGGACACCTGAAGAGATAACCCGGCAGGCATCTTCGGCCACCGGGCGGTATCTTAAGCGGGTATTGCCCAGCGATGTTGAAATGACGGCCCCGGTAGGTTAAAATTAGTAGCCGGTACAGGAGGTAGCTATGACCAGGGAAGAGGCCCTTAGCTCTATCAAGGCCAATGTTGAGAATGCCAACCTTGTGAAGCACATGTTGGCCACCGAGGCGGTGATGCGGGCTCTGGCCCGGCGCCTTGGTGAGGATGAGGATGAGTGGGGGCTTACCGGTCTGCTGCATGATATTGATGTTGAGCTTACTGAGGGGGATATGAAGGCCCATAGTAAGCTTGGGGCCGACTTGGCCCGGGAGCTGGGGGCCAGTGAGGCTATGGCCCACGCTATTCTGGGTCATAACCAGCAGCACGGCATCCCTTTGGAAACGAGGTTGGACAAGGCCCTTTTCTGTGCCGACCCGCTAACCGGCCTTGTCACGGCTGCGGCCCTGGTCCGACCGGACAAAAAATTGGCCAGTGTTGAGGCTAAATCGGTAAGGAAGCGGTTTAAGGAAAAGGCCTTTGCCGCCGGGGCCGATAGAGAGCAGATTGCCACTTGCCGTGAGTTGGGGCTTGAGCTTGATGAGTTTCTTGAGCTGGCTCTTAAGGCTATGAAGGGGATTGCCCAAGACCTGGGGTTATAGAGTAGCTAGCTTATCTCAAGTGTTGAGCCCTGGGCCGTCTTGTTGACCTCAATCCTCACCGGAAAGGCATCCTTTAAGTCCTCAATGTGGGTGATGACCAGTATCTTGTCAAAGTCATCCTGAATAGAGTTGATGGCCTCTTTCAGTCTTTCGATGCCGGCGATGTCCTGGGTGCCAAAGCCCTCATCAACAATCAGGGTGGGCAGGGGTGCTCCGGCCCGTTTGGCCAAAAGCTTAGACAGGGCAATGCGAATGGCAAAGTCGATGCGGAAGGCCTCGCCGCCGCTGAACATCTCATAGCTTCGCGTCCCCAGCTCGTCAGCTATTTTGATGTCCAGGGTTTCGATGACAGCCCCCTTCTTGGACGGCCGCTGGGTCTCGAGTCTAACATGCATTCTGTTGTCGGTCATGCGCCCCAGCAGTCTGTTGGCCTCAGCCTCAATCTCGGGGAGGGCTGTTTCAATCAGCATGGCCTGGATTCCCTTCTTACCGAAGGCCTGGGCCAGTTCCTTATAGACGGTCTCCATTTCTCGGGCCCGTCCTAGGCGTTTCTCCTTTTCTTCCTTTTGGTCCTTAAGTTCCTTACAGCGCTTGAGCCTTTCCTTGAGGCTGCCTATTAGTTGCTGGGCCTGCCTCTGCTCCTCGGTCAGCCTTCTAAATTCGGTTTCAGCCTGACTCAGCTCCTGGTCCACCTGGGGCAGGGCCTCAAGCTCAAGTTTTAGGCCTTGCTGCTCCTTGCGGTCAACCTCCAGCCGCTGGTTTAGTTCTTGGACGGCCTGGCCGGCCTGGGCCGCCGTCTCCTTTTCCCGGTCTAGCCGCCGCTCAGCCTCCTCCAGTCTTCGCTGGCGGTCATCATACTGCTCTAGGCTGGTCAGTTGTTGCTTGGCCTGCTGGTGC
>Ga0114921_10000447_pt1 | contig 17508 bp, 19 predicted proteins | sample BentaG_FD_87016 | JGI IMG/M metagenome (GOLD analysis project Ga0114921, IMG submission 87016) | Deep subsurface microbial communities from South Atlantic Ocean to uncover new lineages of life (NeLLi) - Benguela_00093 metaG | ecosystem: Environmental > Aquatic > Marine > Oceanic > Sediment ...
AGGTTATGGCTGAATGATGGCTCCTGTATTCGGCTGAGACCGGAGCATAAGGACCATGTCTGGAGCTATGATTTTATGGTGGACCGGACAACTGATGGCAGAGCTTTTAAGATACTGAATATCATCGATGAATTCACCCGGGAATGTTTAGCCATTCTGGTGGCTCGTAAGATTAAAACCCAGGGTATTACGTGCGGTTATTTCATTGCATGCTTGAATGCATCTGCCACAGAGGACACAGCCTACTCCTTGACGTGCGGCTTTTCGCAGCAAATGGAGACAAATTTTCCTCCTGCTGGTGCCTAAGTTCTAAGTAATCTCTCTTCATGTCGGCTACCTCCTAAACCAAATCCATTATTACACGATCAGCATGGCATCGCCGAAGCTGTAGAAGCGGTAGCCTGAGGCTATTGCCTCCTCATAGGCACGATTGATAAGCTCCTCACCAGTAAAGGCAATAACCAGCATCAGCAATGTTGACCGGGGCAGGTGAAAATTGGTAATAAGGGCATCAACCATACGGAACTGGTAGCCAGGTAATATAAACAGGCTCACCCAACCGTCAAGTGGTTTAAGATGAGAGGGACTACTAGCTTGAGCTGCCTGCTCTACAATTCTCACTGTGGTGGTGCCAACACAAATAATCCTTCGCCCTTCTGCTTTAGCCTGAGATAGTTGGCTGGCTACCTCCCCACTCAGCCGGCCGTATTCTTGATGGATAGGATGATTAGCCGGGTCTTCCTCTCTAACCGGCCGAAAGGTGTCAAGGCCGATATGGAGGGTAACAAACAGGCATTGAACCCCTTTCTTCTCTATCTCATTTAGCAACTCAGGGGTAAAGTGCAGTCCGGCGGTAGGCGCTGCAGTGCTACCATCTACTGAAGCATATATTGTCTGATAGCGTTCAGGATGAGTCAAGGGAGTATGTATGTAGGGTGGCAAGGGAATCTCACTCAGCTCTGGTAGTATTGTTTCGTCTGAGAAACTTATCACTTTTATACCACCCTGCCCTAGCCCGGTTACTTCAGCCAAGACCTTAGCTTCATGATTATTAGCTGTCTCAGAATCATCTGTTATGTCAACTTTAGTACCGATTTTGACTCGCTTGCCAGGCTTAACCAGCGTCTCCCAGACATTGGTATCAAGTCGACGCAGTAATAAAATCTCTACCCTGCCACCAGTATCAACCTTCCGTCCAACAAGCCGAGCCGGTATGACCCGACTGTTATTAAATACCAGAACATCACCAGATTGGAGATAGTTGACTATTTCAAAAAATCTATGGTGCTTTATTGAGCCACCACTGCGGCTTAGAACCATAAGCCGTGATTGGTCTCTTGGCTCAGCAGGGGTTTGAGCGATGAGTTCAGAGGGAAGGCTGTAGCTGAAATCGCTGGTTTTCACCAATACCTACCACCTTATGCCAGCTATTCACCGATAAATCACAGGACGAAAATATCCTGCCTAGCTCTTCATTCTCAGGCATAAATAAAAAACCGCGATGTGCTTAACCACAAGGGAATTAACTGCTAGAGATATTCAGTTAATTCGGTCAGGGTACGGATGCGAGGGCAGTCATTTATCTCAGCGAACAGGTCATAGCGGTCGATAAGTATCGGGGTAATACCCACCCCTCTGGCACCCAGCACATCCAGTTTATATTGGTCACCAACATAGATTGCTTCTGACGGGCTTACTTTAGCTCGCTCCAGTGCCGCCAGAAACATTGGTGGCCGGGGCTTGCCAGCTCCTACCTCCTCAGAAGTGACAATAAAATCAAGATATGGCTCCAGCCCCAGTGTACGGTGGACAGAGACCATATCCTTAGTGGCATTGGTCAATAAACCCAAGATAAACTTTTGCTCTTTAAGTGTTTTCAAGGTGGCTAACACATCATCAAAGAGGACAAAGGTCATCCCCTTAAATAGCTGTTGCGTCTTCTTCATAATCTTGAGAATCAACTCTCTGGGAGCGCTGACCCCGGCCTCGGTTAATATTATCTCCTGATAACGAAGCCCAATCCCGGCCTGTTCCTCGGAACTTCTTTTAGTCACCGGAAACTGGGCATTTTCCTCAAACCAATACCTATCAGCGAAGCCAACACCACGCTGAATTTGGTCAAGTGATAGCTCAATATCAAATTCAGCAAAAGCCCGCTTATGTAGTTCCTCTCGTGGTGGTTCATAGCGAGCTAGAGTATTAAACCAATCAAAAAATATTGCTTTAGTTATATTGATGCCCCTACTTAACTCTCAGCAACGCCCAGGCCTTTAAGATAATCAACAGCATCCTGAACGGTTAGTATCTTCTCAGCATCCTCGTCAGGTATCTCAATTTTCCGAGACGGGTTACTAAACTCATCTTCCAGGGACATTATTAGTTCTACCAAGTCAAGAGAATCAGCACCTAAATCATCAACAAAGCTAGCTGAAGGCACTACCTCCTCCTCTTCAACACCCAGCTGCTCAATAATTATCCCCTTTAGTCGCTCAAAAACAGTGGCCACTTTTTACCCCCCTTCTAACTTATAAAGCTTGCTACCCCTTGGCAAGAGAACTAACTGAACCTAAAACTCCATTAACAAACTTAGGCGAATTATCACTGCCATAGGTCTTAGCTAGCTCTACCGCCTCATTTATAGCAACCTTCACTGGTACTTTATTATCAAGTAAAATTTCAAATATTGCAAGCCTTAAGATATTTCGGTCAACCACTGGTATCTGTTCTATTGGCCAGGCAGGAGCAAAGTTTCTAATATTCTGGTCAATCTTCTCCCTATTCTGAATAACTCCGGTTACTAACTCACGGACAAAAGCAGTACTCTCCTCAGATAAGCTCTCGTTAGCCAGAAGATGGGCTAAGGTTCCTTCCAACTCGTGCCCAACACAGTCAACTTCATAGAGTGCCTGGAGAGCCAGTTCTCTTGCTTTTCGCCTCGCCCCTGCCATAAATTGTTCCCCCACTTAAGCTAATATATTAATGGCTATAGCACTGACTAGTCAAATGTGTTATTAGGCTGGTACCAATGCTGTGTGAATACCAGCCGACATTCCCAACTTAACAGGTAAGGTGTAAGGCAACCACCACCCTCTGGGAAGAACAAAGCCGGTTATAGGTATGACAAGCCTTTTCTGTTGCTTCAATAACAAGCTTAAAGCCCTGGGCCTGAGCCGCCGATTTCACCTCAGGTTGTACCTTCATTAGACCGTAAGCTCCAGTGCCAACTACCAGCACATCAGGCTTTTCTGTCATAACCTCAGCTATATCCTCAAGGCAAAGCTGGTGCCCGCTCTTCCTCCACCAATCATCCTTAACCCGGTCAGGGGAGACGATTACATCTGAGGTAAACTCCCTGCCGCTGATTACAATTTGCCCGAATTGGTAAGAATCAATTATGTTCATAACCAAGATATTGCCATTCCGCCATCCACGCTTAAAACCTGCCCGGTGATATATCCTGCCTCCTCTAAAGCCAAGAAAGCCACTGCTTCAGCCACATCACGGGGAGAGCCAAAGTAACCCAGAGGAATACGTCTCTTAATCTCCTCCTTCCAGTCTTCTCGCAATTGCTGGGTCATGGGGGTGTCAATAAAGCCGGGAGCAATGGCATTAGCCGTGATGCCACGAGTCGCCACTTCCTTGGCAATGGTTCGAGTAAAGCCAATGATGCCAGCCTTAGCTGCAGCATAGTTGGCTTGCCCCTGGTTACCCACCATACCAACAATACTGGCAATACTAATAATTCTACCCCAGCGCTGTTTAATCATATGCCTCAGCACTGCTCTGGTACAGAGGAAGACACCTTTCAAGTCAACACTTAGCACTTTGTCCCAGTCTTCGTCTGACATTCGCAGCAAGAGGTGGTCTCGGTTAATCCCGGCATTATTCACCAGAATATCAACCTTGCCGTAGGTAGCTATGGTTTCCTCCACTAACCGGGTCACATCTGCTGATGAACTCACATCAGCCAGAACAGCCAGGCTTTGCCGGTTCATAGCCCTAATATCTTCAGCTACACTTTCCAGCGGAGAGGCATCACCAATATCATTAACCACAACCGTTGCCCCAACCTCAGCCAATTTCAGGGCAATAGCTTTTCCTATACCCTGACCACTCCCGGTAACTATAGCCACTCGGTTAGAAAGATTCATTAATGTCTCCTTACCCAAGCTAGTCAAGACCATTCAGCATATCATCTATGCTTTTAATGGTCTCAGCATCACCTATATTTACCGTTCTAACACTTTCATTGATTCGTTTAATGAGGCCCGAGAGCACCTTCCCCGGCCCAATCTCGATAAAGGTAGATACTCCTTCATTTATCATATACTCAATAGACTGCTGCCATTGAACCCCACTACACAGCTGACTAAGGAGCTCTGTTTTTATCGATTCAGCAGTGGTTATTGGCTGGGCGGTGGTGTTAGCAATGATAGGAATAGCCGGGTTATGGAAGGGAAGGGAAGCTATAGCTTTAGCCATACCTGCAACAGCCGACTGCATCAGTGGTGAATGAAAAGCGCCATCTACCATTAAGGGTATGGTGCGCCGCGCCCCACTAGCCTTAGCCAAATCTACAGCCCTGGTTAAATTATCCCCTACCCCACTGATTACTAACTGCCCCGGGCAATTAATATTGGCAAGAGTGGTATCAGTCTGGTTACATATCTCAGCCAGCAAAGCTTTGTCAAGCCCAATTATGGCTACCATACCCCCGGGTTGGCTCAGTCCAGCCTCATGCATCAACCGTCCTCTCTCCCGAGTCAAAGAAACAGTGGTGCTAAAATCTAGCACCTCAGCAGCGACTAGAGCTGTATACTCACCCAGGCTGTGACCAGCAATAAAGGCAGGAGATGGAAATCTATTGCTACCACTCACCTCCTGAATGGCTTTGAAGCAGGCAAAGCTAACCATTACCATTGCTGGTTGAGCATTGATAGTCTGATGAAGTTCGGTCTCCGGTCCTTCAAAGCATAATCGGGACAGAGGAAATCCCAGGGTCTGGTCAGCCTGCTCAAAAATTGCCTTTGCTGAAGGGAAATCACCATAAAGGCCATGACCCATACCTACCCACTGAGAACCCTGTCCCGGGAAAACATAGGCTACCTTCATCGACTCAGTCCCTGTCAGCCAGCTTTCTTTTTCGGGCTTTCAATCTCAATTACTTCCCGCCCAGCATAGGTTCCACAGGTAGGACAGACATGGTGAGGCAGCTTAGGGCTATGACATTGAGGACATTCAACCAGAGGTGGAGATTTCAAACCAAAATGACTGCGCCTCTTTCCCTTGCGTGCTTTAGCATATTTTTGCTTTGGTAAAGCCATAATCAAACTGCCGAAAAAGTGCCTTTACCGCTTTTTCAGCAAGACTCACCTCCCTCTAATTTAACCAAAAAACACCATTTTCCTGTTATTTAAGCTATCTCTTTTTTACGCTTATTAACTGAAGCCAGCTTACTCAATTCAGCCCAGCGGGAGTCCAGACTCTTGGGTGGACAACCACAGGCTCCCTGGTTAAGATTATGACCGCAAGTGGGGCATAACCCAGTACAATCTTCACGGCAAAGTGGCTTCATGGGAATAGTCACTAGCGCATACTGACGTATCGCCTCAGTTAAATCAAGAACATGTTGCTCATTAATGGCGAAAGAGCCGGGTTCATCAGGTAAAAGTAGCACAGCACCACTATCTACATCTACCGTAGGAAAATACTCCTCTTCAATATTTAGAGTCAGAGGGCAACTAAATGGGTCCAAACAGCGGCCACAGGCAACTTCAACCTCGGTATGCAGTGTTCCCTTAACCAAGATACCCCGGTCAGTACGCATCAGTCTAACCTCACCCTGAACCATACTACTAACACCATCGCCAAAAATATCAATACTCCCATTTACCTCGTACTTCCGTGATGAACCTATGGGTCTCTTAAGCAGTTGAGAAACATTTATCTGTGTCATACCCAACCTCAACTCAAGCTAAAACCAACTTATTATAAGCTGAGCGGGCTATCTAGTGCAAGTGGCTAAAATCCACGCATCTTTCTGAGGGTAGAGGTTTTGCCAATTCTAATCAGGCAAGCCGCAATATTCATTCTCGCTTTGCCTTTCTCTTACGCAATCCAATGGCGATGGCATTTCTTAGAACCTGATTGGAGCCTTCATATATCTGGGTGATTTTGGCGTCTCTCATCATTTTCTCAATAGGATAATCGCGCATGTAACCAACGCCACCCATAATCTGTATGGCATCAATGGTAACTTTCATGGCTACATCCGAGGCAAAGACCTTGGTCATCGCTGATTCTTCAGTGAAGTTTTTTGCTCCACTATCAATACTCCTGGCCACAGCGTAAACCAGTGCCCTGGCTGCTTCCACCTGGGTTGCCATGTCGGCTAGCATCTGCTGGACTGCCTGAAAGGAAATAATGGGATGCCCAAATTGAATACGCTTACGAGCATAGTCTACTGCTGTCTCCAGAGCCCCTTGTGCCAGTCCAACAGCCTGAGCAGCTACCCCGGGACGGGAGCGGTCTAGCAGCCTCATGGTCATAATAAACCCCATCCCTTCCCGACCAATTAGATTCTTCTCAGGGACCAGACAATCTTCAAAAACTAGTTCCCTTGTTACCGAAGCACGAATGCCCAGTTTCTTTTCTTTCCTACCAAAGGAAAAACCCGGTGTGTCTTTCTCTACCAGAAAAGCACTGGCACCACGGGGACCCTTTTCCTTGGCAGTCAGGACAATGACAGTATATATCTCCGCTTCACCACCGTTGGTGATAAACTGCTTGGTCCCGTTAAGGATATAGCCTCCCTCAGTCCGCTGAGCAGTTGTCTTTATGGCACCAGCATCACTACCGGCTTCTGCCTCAGTTAGAGCAAAACCGGCTAATATCTTGCCGCTGGCAAGGTCAGGGAGATATTTCTGCTTCTGTTCTCCAGTCCCATACATCAGGAGGGGGAAGCTTCCCAGTGCCGAGGCAGCGTAGCTAACTGCCACACCACTACATACCCTGCTTAGCTCTTCCACCACCAGACACAAATCTAGAATGCCACTGCCCAAACCCCCATACTCTTCAGGAATATAGATACCGAACACATCAGTATCAGCAAGGATTTTCATTATGTCCCAAGGGAATTCTTCCTTCTCATCAAGCTCAGCCCGTACTGGAAGTATCTTTTCTTCAGCAATACTCCTTACCAGTTTCTTAATTGCCTTTTGTTCTTCGGTTAAGAAATACTCCAGGGTAGTCCTCCTTTTTACATTAATTCATTTCCCATCAGCAGTTGGGAAGCGATAGGTATCGCTAATAATGGTGTCAAACTTAGTAATTGGCTTTTTAACAGCAATGCCAAAGTACCTGACAAAAGCGCTGGTTTTGTAATTACCTCAGGTTATTATAAGCAGATACTTACTGTCAAGCCTAGAACTCCCCGCCACATTAGGTTATAATAAGTACTGGAAAGTTATCTTCAGGAGAAGTCATGGATATCAAAGAATTGAAGACTTCAGTCATGGGTAAGGTAGATGCCCACCGCAAGGCGCTCACTGAACTGAACTTGAAAATCCACTCTAACCCTGAGCTTGCCTTCCAGGAAACCAAGGCAGCCGCCTGGTTAACCCAGTATCTGGAGGAAAATGGCTTCTCCGTAGAGAGAGGTATCTGTGAGCTACCAACTGCTTTCAGGGCGAGCTATGGACGGGGAAAACCAGCTATTGCTCTCCTGGCGGAATATGATGCCCTGCCTAAGATTGGCCATGCCTGTGGTCACAATATAATAGCCACCTGTGCCGTTGGTGCCGCAGTCGCCTCCAAGACAGCTATTGACCAGTTTGGGGGTAGCATCCTTGTTATCGGTACACCAGCGGAAGAGATATATGGGGGGAAAGCGATAATTGCTGCTAAAGGTGGCTTTGAAGATTTGGACGCAGCAATGATGGTGCACCCGGGAGCCTATAATGCTGTTACTACCCATGCCCTTGCTGCTCAAGGGCTCGAGGTTGAGTTCTTTGGTAAATCAGCTCACGCTGCCGCCAAGCCAGAGGAGGGCATTAATGCCCTGGAAGCAATGCTTCAGTCTTTTGCAGCCATCAATTCCCTGCGGCAACACATCAAGGATAAAGCTCGCATCCACGGCATTATTACCGATGGTGGGGAAGCAGCCAATATTGTTCCCGACCACAGTGCCGGAAACTTCCTGGTGCGGGCTGAGGAGGACAGCTACCTGGAAGAACTAAAGGAGAAGGTCCTGAATTGCTTTATTGGGGCAGCTACAGCTACCGGAGCTCGTCTGGAATATAAGTGGGCAGAAAGGCGCTATGCTTCCATGCGTAATAATCTAACCCTAGCCCGACTATTCAAGCAGAACATGGAGTCCCTTGGGCGCAAGGTGCGACTCTCCACCCCCAGCGAAGGCTTCGGTAGCACCGATATGGGTAATGTTAGTCAGCTAGTGCCCGGCATTCATCCTTTCGTTGCCATAGCCCCACGAGAAGTATTGGGACACTCACCCGAGTTTGCCACAGCGGCAGCCTCAGAGGCGGGTATGCGGGGTCTTGTTGATGCCGCTAAAGCACTGGCAATGACGGCTGTTGACCTAGTAGCCAACCAGGAAATAACGAACAAAGTTAAAAAGGAATTCCAGCAAAGAAAATGATTAAGGTAGGCATTCCTAGAGCTTTACTCTATTATCAATACTACCCTATGTGGAAAACCTTTTTTGAGGAATTAGGAGTAGAGGTGGTCGTCTCACCACTAACCAACCAGAATATACTGTCTGCAGGTTCATCTCGGGTGATAGCTGACACCTGCTTACCGGTAAAGGTCTTCTGCGGACATGTTCTTTCCCTGGTGGGAAAGTGTGACTTCATTTTCATTCCGGTCATTCGCAGTGTGAAAAGGAAGATTTATAATTGCGCCAAGTTTCTCGGTTTACCTGATATGACCAGAGCAGTCATTCCCGAATCTCCTCCTATCTTAGATATAGAGATAGACATTAACAAAGGGAAGCGTTACCTCTACCAGACTATCTACAGGCTGGGACAGCACTTTACCTGGAATCCACTTAAGGTCAGGCGAGCTAGTCTTGCTGCCTGGCAGGCTCACTTGAATTATCGATGGCTAATGTCCCGGTATAGCTTGACACCACCACAGGCAATAGAAAGAATGCTGGGCACACCTGAGTTGCCGTCAGAAATGCCTCAAGACCAATCAGCTCCAGCACAAGCCACCATTGCTCTCATTGGTCATCCCTATATTGTCTATGATGAATATATAAACCACCGCCTTATTCACCGGCTGATGCAGGCTCATAATAAGGTGCTAACCCCTGAGATGCTCACCCAGGAACAACTTGAATCGGCTATAATCAGAATAGTGGGCAGAGCCCACTGGACATACGAGGAAGAAGTGGTAGGTGCTGGAGGGCACTACTTAGAAAATAGAACCAACGGTGTTATTGGTTTAATGACTTTCGGTTGCGGACCTGATTCGTTAATGATGGATGTGGTACGTCGGCGGGCAGGCAAATTAGGGGCTACCCCCTTTATGAATCTTACCCTGGAGGAGCATACTGCTGAAGCCGGTGTGGTTACCCGACTGGAAGCCTTCCTTGATATGATACTTAGAAAGAAGAGGAGACAGGTAGAAGTATGCGTATAGCCATGCCCCATATGGGTAATCTATATATACCCTTTAAGGCCCTGTTCCAGAGGCTTAATGTTGACTTTGTAGTCCCGCCAATCAATAATCAGCGTACCCTATCCCTGGGTGTCAAGCACTCGCCTGAAGGGTTGTGTATCCCATTCAAGCTGACCTTAGGTAATCTGATTGAGGCTGCTGGGCTGGGGGCAGATACCCTGCTTATGCCTATCGGCTTTGGTATCTGCCGCTTGGGCTACTATGCCAAAATACAAGAGCAGATTCTTCACGACCTGGGGTATAATATTAAAATGGTCACAATGGGAGTCTCAGAACGAAAGCTATTGGGCTTCCTCCACCTCATTAAGTACTTGTCAAACAATGCCTCTTGGCCTAAGATTATATCAGCCTTTCGCTTTGGCTTAGCTAAACTAAACGCCCTGGACAGGATTGAACGGGTAGTTCAAAAGGTGCGCCCCATAGAGCGAATAAAAGGGGCAGCAAACAAACTCTTTGCCAGAGCGGTTGAGGCTATTGACCAGGCAGATAGTCATGGCACCTTAAAGAAGGTGCAAAGAGACTCCCTTACCCGGCTTGACCAGGTAGTCAAGGATACTCAGACCAGACCACTCATAGTGGGCATTACCGGGGAGTTCTACGTATTACTGGAACCATTCTCCAATTTAGATGTAGAGAGGGAGTTGGGCAAGCTAGGAGTCGAGGTAAGACGGACGACCTTCATCTCAGAGTGGACCAAATTTAGCCTGTTCCTCAATCCACTGGGTATGAATGAGAAGGACAGGATTCATAAAGCAGCCTTACCCTATCTTAAGCGGGATGTTGGTGGTGATGGTTGGGAATCAGTTGGGGAAAAGGTGCTCCATGCTAATGAGTATGATGGCTTGATTCACCTGGCCCCCTTTACCTGCATGCCGGAAATAGTAGCCGAAAATATCATGTTGAAGACTAAGGAGACCATTCCGGTATTAACCATACTTTGTGATGAGCAACTAGCCAAGCCAGGCATGTTAACCAGACTGGAGGCATTTGTTGACCTGTTGTGGCACCGGCGAAGAAAGCGGAGTAACGACCAATTCCAGCATAAAGGGCATTCATGAAAGCCTACTTGGGTATCGATATTGGCTCAGTAACTACTAAATTTGCTGTGTTAGATGATAATGACCGGCTGGTTACTGACCTCTATCTGCTAACCCAAGGCAAGCCCATTGAGGCGGTGCAACAAGGGCTAAGACAAATCAAGCAGCAACTGTCCAGCGATGATGAGATTTGCGGTGTGGCTACCACTGGTAGTGCTCGTTACCTAGCTGGAGTTATCCTTGGCGCCGACTTAGTCAAGAATGAGATTACCAGCCATGCTGTGGCTGCTTTGCATTATGTCCCTCAGGTGCAAACCGTTATCGAAATTGGTGGACAAGACAGTAAGCTTATTATTATTAGAGATGGGATAGTAACTGACTTCGGTATGAATACGGTGTGTGCTGCTGGTACAGGCAGATTTCTTGACCAACAGGCACTGCGTCTCAATATGAGTATTGAAGAATTCAGCCGTCGCTCATTAGAGAGTAGCACACCGGTGCGCATTGCCGGCCGATGCACCGTCTTCGCTGAATCAGACATGATTCATAAACAACAAATGGGGTACCGAATTGAAGATATTCTCTATGGTCTATGCCAGGCACTAGTGCGCAACTATCTAAATAATGTCGGACTGGGTAAGGATATTCAATCGCCAATAGTATTTCAGGGCGGGGTTGCCTTTAACCAGGGTATAGTGAAAGCTTTTCAAGAAGAGCTTGACACCAAAATCGTTGTCCCTCCCCACCATGAAGTCCTGGGAGCTATAGGCGCCGCGCTACTGGTACAGGAAGAGATGAAAGGCAGTGACCGGGAAAGTGAGTTTAACGGTTTCGGCGTAAGTGAGATAGAGTATCATACCTCCTCGTTCGAATGTAAAGCCTGCCCTAATTTATGTGAAATAGCTCAGCTCTCCCTTAATGGTACCGCTCTTGCCCGTTGGGGAGGACGCTGTGACATCTGGGAAAGAAGCCCGGAGGTTGAAAATTCAGTTTGAGGAAATAGATGATAATTGCTGTTGATACTGCTGGTGGAGAACACGCTCCTTATGAAATTGTCAAAGGAGCCATAAAAGCAGCTCAGGAGTATGAAGTAGAAATTGCTCTGGTGGGCAAGAAGGAAATACTCCATGTGCTGGCCAGTCGCTATTCAAAGAAACCAGGTCTCACCACCGTTGAGGCAATCAGATTATCGGACCTCATGAATCACCCATCAAGGCAATCCGAAGCAAGCCAAACTCTTCAATCGTAGTCGGCATTAACCTGGTAAGAGATGGGCTTGCTTCAGCCTTTGTCTCAGCGGGTAATAGCGGTGCCGTAGTCGCTGCAGCATTGCTAAACCTGGGCAAGATAGAAGGTATTCCCCGCCCAGCTATCGGTAGCTTTATTAATATTACCCCACCCTCGCCCCTTTTTCTCATTGATGCCGGAGCTAATGTTGACTGCCGACCGGAACATCTGGTTCTGTTTGCTCATCTAGGGCACCTCTACGTTAGCCAGATTATTGGTATCAGCTCACCACGTATCGGCTTACTCAGCAATGGTGAAGAAGAAACTAAAGGAAACAAGTTAATTGTAGAAAGCCATAAGCTTCTCAAAAAGACTAAGCTAAACTTCATCGGCAATATAGAAGGTCAGGATATTCTCAAAGGAGCTGCCGAGGTTATCGTTACTGATGGCTTCACCGGCAATATCACACTCAAGACCATTGAGGGTATAAGTGACACATGGCTATATTCGCTTAGCCAAGCCGGGCAAGTCTTTGCCAAAGTCTATAGCATTCCTTTACGAGTCTTACGCCGTGATATTGGTATGGGTTCTTGGTCAAAGAGATTGGACTATCGTGAGTATGGTGGAGCCTGTCTTCTCGGAGTAAAAGGGAATGTCATCATCGCTCATGGGCGTAGTCAAGCTAAGGCGATTAAGAATGCTATCGGCTTGGCTAAACAGACAGCAGAGAGAAGTATCTCACATATAATCGAGCAGGAAAGCCATGACTGAACCCATTGACATAGCTGACAGTAACTTCGCCCACATTGGGTTAAAAGCATGAACCGGGAATATCAATTAGTTATTATTGGTGGGGGGCCGGCTGGGCTTACCGCCGGGATTTATGCTGCCAGAGCCAGGCTAAATAGCCTGCTTATTGAAAGGGGGCTGATGGGTGGCCTGATTGCAGACGCTGAGAGCGTGGAGAACTACCCCGGTTTCCCCGAAGGTGTCGGTGGTTCCGAACTGGGTGAATTAATGCATCGGCAGGCAACAAAGTATGGGTTAGAAACTATTATTGCTGAGGTCACTGGTATTGAGCTTAAGGAGGAGCCCAAAAAAGCAAAGACCACTGAAGGTAGCTTCACCGCTAAGGCAGTGATTATAGCCAGTGGTTGCCAACGAAGCAAATTGGGTGTACCCGGAGAAGAGGAATTCACTGGTCGAGGTGTTTCCTACTGTGCTACCTGCGATGCTCCCTTCTTCAAAGATAGGTTGGTGGCTGTAGTCGGTGGTGGTGACCGCGCCATTACTGAAGCCCTCCACCTAACCAGGTTTGCCTCCAGGGTAATAATAATACACCGCCGCGACCAACTCCGTGCCACCCGTATCCTACAAGAGAAGGCCTTCTCCGAACCCAAAATAGAATTCCTGTGGAATACGGTGGTTGAGGGTATTGAGGGTATTGAGGGTAAAGATTCACTTAGAGAGCTCAGACTTCGTCAAGTGATAACCAGTGAAAAATCTACCCTGAATACAGCCGGAGTCTTCGTATGTGTCGGGTTTAAACCCAATACCGATTACCTCAATGGCGTTTTACCGCTAGATGATAATGGTTATATTATTACCAATAACAAGCTGGAGACGGAAATACCCGGTGTCTTTGCTGCTGGTGATGTTCGTCACCACTCTGCCCAACAGGCTATAACCGCTGCTGGAGATGGAGCTACCGCCGCCATCTATGCCCAAAAGTTCATCACCGAATAGTATATACAAAAATCTAAATTTAAAGAGAACTGACCAGAAAAATTTGGCCAATAGGAAGTAATTAAGCTTTTACTTCACCAGTGGGTGAAGTATAATTATAAAAAAGGGGAGAAACAATGAGGGTTGTTTTTCTTGAGGATGTGCCCAATGTAGCTAAGGCTGGTGAGATGAAAGAAGTGGCTGATGGCTATGGCCGCAATTTCCTGATACCCAGAAAGCTGGCCTTATTAGTAAACCCAGCTACTATCAGTACCATAGAGAGCCAGCTTAAAATGAAAGCTCAGTATCAGGCTAAGACCGGGGCTGAATTACTCGAGCTAGCTGGGCAATTAGAGGGCAAAGAGGTCACCTTGAATGCCCGAGCCGGAGCCAAAGACCGCCTCTATGGCTCAATCACCAGCGCCGATATTGCTGCTGAGTTAGAAACCAGTGCTGGGTTGGTTGTTGACAAAAGGAAGATAGAATTAGCCGAGCCTATCCGTAAACTGGGTAGCTATGAAGTAGTGGTTAGGCTAGCTAAAGATATAGTACCCAAAATGAAGGTTACCGTAGTAGCCGGGGAGACAGACTAAGTGACTAGTGAAAAATTACCACCCCATGATACTGATGCCGAGGATAATGTAATCGGCTCACTGCTGATAGATGGCACCGCAATCTACAAAATAGGTAGCCTCCTTCAGCCAGCAGATTTTTATAGCGAGCAAAACTCCTTGATTTATAGGGCATGTATGGCACTTTACGAGCATGACACGGCCATAGACCAGGTTACCGTAGCCCAAGAGCTGGCTCACCAGGAGAAACTGGAAGCATGCGGGGGGCCTGCCTATTTAAGCCACCTGATATCGGTGGTGCCTACCTCTCTCCACATCGAGCACTATGCTCAAATTGTTTATCGCTTAGCCACAATGCGCCGTCTCATTAGTGCCAGTAGTCAGATCGCCGCTATTGGCTATGAGGCTGACCCTGATGTTGAGGCTACCCTCAGTAAGGCTGAGGATATCCTTTTTAAACTGCGTCACGGTACCGGTCCACAAGGCTTGGTTCATGTCCGCCAGGTTCTAGACAGGTACTTTGAAACCACCCACCCCCCCGAAGGAGAAGACTACCCTCCAGAGGTAATTCCTCGTGTTCTCTCCAGTTTTACTGGCCTTGATGAATTCCTGGGCGGCTTTCAACCCTCAGACCTGATTGTAGTTGGCGGCAGACCCAGCATGGGCAAAACAAGCCTGGTTCTTAGTATTGCCAGAAATACTGCCGTAGAGCAAGGGGCTTGCGTGGCTCTATTCAGCCTTGAGATGGCACGAGACCCACTAGTACTACGGCTACTAGCCACTGAATCAGGGGTTGATTCAAGGCAGCTCCGCCTTGGGACTTACAATGAAGAAAATGAAAAGCGGATTATGGAAGCTATCGGCAAGCTCTCTGAGGCACTGATATATATTGATGACTCCCCGCAACTGCGAGTAGTAGAAATGAGAAGCAAAGCCCGCCGCCTCCATTTTGAGCGTGGTATTAACCTTATTATCGTTGACTACCTCCAGCTAATGCAGGGGAACGGAAGAGGCGAAAATAGGGTTCAGGAGATTAGCTACATCTCTCGTTCTCTTAAAGGACTAGCTCGCGAGCTTAATGTGCCGGTGATAGCGGTATCACAACTCAGCCGGGCTCCTCAATTCAGGGCTTCACACATACCTCTACTTTCTGACCTGCGAGAAAGCGGTAGCATTGAACAGGATGCTGATGTCGTTTTATTTGTTTACCGAGATGAATATTACTATAACGAAGAGGAATGGCAAACCCAACACCCTGACAAACGCTACCCACGAGGGGAAGCCGATATTATTATTGCCAAGCACCGCAATGGACCTACCGGTCAAATAAAATTGCGCTTCCAGCATCCATTAGCTAAGTTTGAAAATATTACTAGTGAAGAGCCGAGCTTATTATGAAACAGTTTACTGGTTTCCCGGCTAAAATGCAGTTTACCCCGGTACCTAATTTTTTCTTCAGCACCCTGCTGCCGCAAATCAATGATATTGCTGAGCTGAAGACAACCTTCCACATCCTTAGCGCACTCTACCGCAAGCGAGGCTTTCCCCGTTTCACCACCCATCGGGAGCTTTTAGCCAACAAGAGCCTGATGAGTGGTCTTAACCAGGGAGAAGACCCGCCTGAGGAGGTATTACATAGAGCCTTGGAAATGGCTACTCAACGAGGAACTATTCTCCATATTGCCTTAGACAGAGAAGGAGTGGCAGAAGACGTCTATTTTCTCAATAACGAAGCCAACAGAGAGGCTATCGCTAAAATTCAAAATGGAGAGCTTCAGCTCAGCGGATTGAAAGTCAGGGGACAAGCCTATATTGAGACTGAGAAGCAACCTGACATCTTCACCACTTATGAAGAGAACATCGGCATGCTAACCCCAATGATTGCCGATGAACTGCGTGAGGCTGAGAAGCTTTATCCCATAGCCTGGATTAGTGAAGCTATCAAAGAGGCGGTTAACCAAAACAAGCGCAAGTGGAGCTATATTTCAGCAATTCTAGAGCACTGGTCATCAGAAGGTAAGAGTGATGGAGCATATAAGCAAGATTCTGCAGCAAAGACAGGCCGAAATAAATACAGCAAACAGAAATATGACCACATGGTCAGACGCTGAAGCAGAAGAGCCATCACCAAGCGAAAACTGCCCTATTTGTAAAGGGGCGGGATTCATTCATCCTCTGCTGCCCTCAGGGAAGCCTGATTTTAGTCAGGTTGTTCCCTGTCGTTGTTCTCAGAAAGAATTAGCTAAGGACCGCCTAGCCCGTTTACAGCAGTATAGCAATCTGGGTTCGCTGACTCGCCTTACCTTTGATAACCTGCTCCCGGAGGGAAGAAGCGGGAATCCTGCTAGCCAGGAGCAATTTCGTCACATTTATGAGGTAGCCAAGGCATTTACCAGTGAGCCTAAAGGGTGGTTAATCCTGGTTGGCCCCAGTGGTTCTGGCAAAACACATCTAGCGGCAGCTATTGCCAACGAATGCCTTAGCCAGGGTCATCCCGTTTTCTTCACCACTACCCCTGACCTACTAGACCACCTGCGTTCTGCCTTTAGCCCCAATAGTGAAATCCCTTACGATGAGTTCTTTGAACAGGTACGTAACGCTCCGCTACTGGTTTTGGATGATTTAGGGGCCCAAACCAGCACACCCTGGGCTGAGGAAAAGTTAGACCAATTACTAAACCATCGCTTCAACAGCCAATTGCCTACTATAATTGTTGCTATCGTGCCTATTGAACAGCTGGAAGAGCGAATACGCACCCGCCTGACCGACCCCAAGCTATGCCAAATCCTGATGGTTGAGGGAAAATATACCCCTCTGCTGGAATACACCTGGGGTAAGGGGCTGGAATTACAGAAAAGCATGACATTTAGCAGTTTTGACTGGAAGCGGGTCAATTTACCCCCAGACCAACGCCAAAATCTAGAGCAGGTATTCCGCTTAGCCATGGACTTTGCCAAATCACCTGAAGGGTGGCTGATTTTCCAGGGGGTTAACGGCTGCGGTAAAACGCACCTGGCAGCAGCTATTGCCAATTACCGCTATCAGGCTAACCAACTGGCTCTCTTCATAGTAGTGCCTGAGTTCCTTGACCATCTACGCTCCACCTTTAGCCCAGAGAGCAGGGTATCCTATGACCAAGTCTTTGAAAGTGTGAAGAATACCCCGCTGCTCATCCTGGATGACTTTGGTGAGCAGGCAACTACCCCCTGGGCACAGGAAAAGCTTTATCAGGTCATTAACTATCGTTA
>Ga0114921_10000448_pt1 | contig 17499 bp, 13 predicted proteins | sample BentaG_FD_87016 | JGI IMG/M metagenome (GOLD analysis project Ga0114921, IMG submission 87016) | Deep subsurface microbial communities from South Atlantic Ocean to uncover new lineages of life (NeLLi) - Benguela_00093 metaG | ecosystem: Environmental > Aquatic > Marine > Oceanic > Sediment ...
AGACTGATTTAAATGCCTGAGATAATTTCAAAAATTTTATCAATCGTTGAAACAAGCAGACCGACTATTTGGCTTTTCGCAGTCGGAACGGCATTTTGTGGAATGCTCATGGCATTAAAAAGCATTCCATCTGTCTATGAGTTTCTTTTAATGAGCATAGCGATGATTTCTGCAACTTTTTCTGCTAACCTGGTTAATGCTGCAACTGATGTCGAAGTTGATAAAATTAATAAGCCAAATCGACCGCTTCCTGAAGGTCGAGTAACGATTCGTGAGGCATTAGTGATAGGAATTTTGTGTCTAATATTAACTTTAGCCATCTCATTTCTTTTCGGAATTGTACCATTCCTACTTGCTATTGTTGGTCTAACTCTAGCTGTGATTTATTCAGTTCCACCAATTGCCCTGAAAGAACGAGGAATTTTAGCAAATATTGCACTGGCATTCAGTTATAGTACGCTTATTTTCCTTTGGGGCTGGGCAATAGTTGCCCCACCTATTTTAGAATTAACGGTTATCATAATATTGATTTTTTTGTTTATTCAGATTACCGCTGCAAACATAATTAAAGATTTAGTAGACTATGAGGGCGATCTCCAAGCCAGAAGAACAGTTCCCGGACGATTGGGCCTAAGACAGGCAATTTTATTTATTGCCCCTTTTATGGTGGGAATTTATTTCTTAATTCCTATCTTCTGGCTATTTGAGATCTTTTCATGGCAGTATCTGCCAATTTCCCTCTTAGCTATCTGGGGCGTTGCTATATTGATTCCCTTGTATAAAAACCCAACAAAAGAAAGAAGGATTAAGGCTTTCTTTCATGCGTTCTTTATGTCTTTGCTGTCTGAGTTTCTGTTTGCTGTCGCTTATGTTTTAGTATGACTTTTTCGTCCCCTGCGAGTCATCCATTCCCATCAACCGAGGCGTCGGACCTCTAATATGGTGCAGTCTCATAATTTTTCGCTAACAACCCATTGTAATTTTTGTCCTTTTGCAACATGCATTAAACATCCACTGCATGCCTCTTTAGGTGAAAATCTTTTCGAGATGTGTTATTAGTGAGATAGGCTAAAATTCGTATAACCACAGTTAATTAAATTAAGTTCACTTAGAGAACGTCCTCAGCCCTTCTGCTTTCTTCCGTTGCAAATTGAAGGTCAGCAATACTTGTATCTTTTGTTCTTCTAACCTTGATTGAATGGCTAGGTCCTTCATAGAATCACCGCAAGGAAACTCCCCTGTTTACCGGGGAGAGAAATTGCGTTCTAAAGGATATCCTTGTGAGGATATGACAATCTTCTTTTTTGCCGCTTTGTGTGAGTCTCTTTCCAGTTCTCACACAATGTAAACTTAACCGATTGTTCAGATTTCCGCCCACATAACATAAACCATGGGTTTTGTGGCATATTAAGGTGCCGCGTTTGAGTCCTAGTGAGATGGTACCGCCGTACCTCTTTCGTATGCCGCCCTTCGAAAACTGCAGCCTGTGTAATGCCCTTCGATGAAATCGTATCGGTTCTACATAATAGAGACTGGTGGTAGTAGGAGATTTCGCGCCTGTAATGGCAGCGGCCAGTACCCAGGCATCCACACAATGCGTCTCAAACGCCACCTTTGATTTGTTTGGTGATTTCTTCAGTCCAAATGCCTCCCGTAAGTGTTTGGTTTCGTGGCCTTGCATGGTGATGACGATGAGCCCTAATTTTTCTAGTTCTGCATAAAAATAGTGTTTGCCGACTTCCAGCGGACTGAAATTGCGATTCCAGCCTCGCTGATTTTTTCGTGTTGTTGCCTTAACATCCTCGCTCACTGCGTATTGTAAGGGCAGGATTTTACACAACTGACGGACAAGTCGTAACTTTGCGTCCCACCGCGCCTTTGTTGAGGGAGGCAGAAACGTTTCGTTATGCCGTCTATTTTCTTTGCATTTTCTTCGGCGGGTTTTCCTGTATCTTCGTGCTCTACGCATAACTTTACGCTGTGCTACTGCCTTTTTTACCCAGTCTACCGCTTTTGACATCAGGTTAAGTATTGTGTCCTCTGTTCCGACGACTGAAAACCCCTCGAATTTCGTGCCTGGATCTATACCTATTGCTAGTAGCTGTGTGACGGGATCGTTGGGATCGAACTCTAATTGGAGATAGAATATGCCCAGTTTATTGCGTTTCTTGATGGCTTTTCCTTGTTCGAGAAGTTTCCTCGCCTTTGTCGGTCTGCATGGCATTAGTGGTATTCCGTTTTTGCTAACGACAGGAATTCTACCGATTGCGGTCTCCCTGCCTGAGTCGAGTTTCCCTTCGCCAATGCCAAGTAGGCTTAGCCTCTCTATGATGAGAGACATGACATTCAGTGGTTCTGTCGAAGAGGAGGGGACTAGGGAGGCATCCCCAACATTCTTGTAGCCCACAAGGCGTAGTTCTTGAAGTATTTCTTCCGAACTGAGGCTAGTCAAGACTTGCATTGCTACCACCATCACAAGCCTCGTCCTTCAGGGCGCGGTTCTTGACCTGTTTGTGTATGAGTGATAAGAAAGATCTGATTGAACTATCCCTTACACCATAAAATATCATTAAGAATTTCATAGTCCTTTTGTCTTAAAAATTTTTGTTGATAAAGCATTCCTTTAAAAGGAATATACTTCCTTTGACCCTACACAGTCTATTTTCGCTTAAGGTCAAGGCAAAAACCTAGTGAAATACAAATGAATATGCGCCTACAATTATGCTTAGATTAAAATCAGAAAGTGTTTTATCCTTTTACATTTCAATTCTATTGTGTACTAAGATCTTCTTGGTTTGTAAGTAGAAGATCAACTATGCTTCTATCTTTTCCTCTAGTAACCGTGATTTTGTGGCCAGCGTCTTTAATTGTTTGTGTATGTGTGATAAGGAAGATTTGCTCGAAGGCCTTATTATTCATTAATGCACTCAGTACGCCTTCTCTTCTTTCCGTGTCCAAGCTTCCAAGGGGTTCATCTAAGATGATCGTCTTAAAATAAATAGGATGTAAACCAGATGAGCGAAAGGGACGTATATGCCCCATCAACTCTGAGATACCCATACGTAATGCTAATCCAAGTGCAGCCTTATCCCCGCCACTAAGCATGTCTTTATCTTTTTCAAGTCCGTCGATCAAATCGGTAAGTGTTATTGATACACCATGAGTCTTCCCATGCTTAGTAATCAAGATTTCATTCATCTTGTATTGTCCGTAGGTAAATTGTTGCAGATATTTCGAAACAACACTACGTAATGATTTGAAAAGTTTGTTTTGAATAACTTCTTGAGAGATAAATTGCTCTAAATATGGTTTAATTAAGACATCATGATGCTTAATAGTTGATTCTTCTTGGCGTATTTGTTTTTCAAGGTCGTCTAACTTATTTATTTCATCCAATAATTTATTTAAGCGAATAGTTTCTTCATTAATATCTTCTTGAAGAGAATTGTATTGATTAAGTTTCTCTTTCTTCTCTTGAAACAAAACTTGAATAGCAGTAATTATTTCTTGCAACTTTGTAGCGTTGAATCTCTCTAACAACTCATTAATGGTATTAACACCTAATTTATTCAAGAGATCCTGTTTTTGGTTTTCGTTTTTTAATTTTACATTTACTATAATTTCCTGTTCCTGTAAAAGTTTCTGAATTCTATCTTCCTTTTCCTGTATCTTTAATGTTAATCTACCGATGTCTGCATTAATTTCTTTCAAATGATCCTTTTTTGACGCAAATTCATTTTTGATGCGTCCAATACTCTCACTAAGTTCACTTATGTCGCTAATATTATATTTAGTTAATAAATCCTCATATGATGAAACTTCAAATGACTTCAAAAATCGAGAAACTTCAGTTTCAACATTTGATAATTTATTGTTTACTTGTTGAGTGCGTGTTAAACATTGTGAAATGTGTTCAATTTTTGAAGAATTCTGTCTAATAATCTCTAAGTTTTCTTTTATGGCATGCATTGAAGTTTCATTTTCTTTTACACGCTTTACTAATCGATTGATTTCGTTAGTATAATTTAAGACATTTTCTTCGATTCTCTGAACAACTTTATCCAATTCTTCTTCTTGATGGAATGGAGTGAAACAAGTAGGACAGTCTCCCTTTTCTTTAAGTAACTCTATATTAGATTTTAAACTGGAGATCACACCTCTTTTAGTATTTGTTGTTCCCAGGAGATCCTTTATCTTTTGTTCGATTTCTTTGAGTGATTTCTGAGCTGTCTCTTCATTATTTTGGAGTTTTTCAATTAGTGTTTTTTCATATTCTATTCTCTGCTCTAAGGTTTGAGGAAATTCAAAATCGGAACTAGATTTGATAAATTCATCTTCCAAACTTTTTATTTGCTCCGTCAGATTTACTCGTTTGCTAATCAAATTTATCAAAGCGGTGACGCTTTCCAATGTTGGTAAACTCTTCATCTTTTTTTCAAGGGTTTGAAATTCTTTTTCATCTTTAGAAAGAGCGTTTTTCTCCTTTTCTAATTCATTGAGATCATCTTTAAGTATATCATTAATTATAGCAATTTCTTTTGAGTAACCTTCAACTTGATTGGAAGCATTTCTAATTTGCTCTTGTAATGTTTCTATATTTTGGATATCCTCAACTGCTGGATATTTAACAAGTTTATCATCTAAATGTTGAATAGCTTGCTCTAAGTTCAATTTAACTTCATTTAATTTTTCAATATCCTTTTTAAGTTCAGGCAGCAATTCCTTTTTTCCTTCAATTCTGTTTTTTTCTCTCTCAAAATCTTGTTGCAGAGTTATATGTTCTTCTTTCATTTCTTTCATTTCTTTTTTAATAAGATCAAATTGATCCAGTTGAAATAGTTCTTGAATCTTATTACGAAGTTCTGATCCACTTACATTTGCTAGATAATCAATTTCACCTTGACGGACAAAAAATGTACTGTCTAGTTGTTTCCCAGCACAGTTCATTATAGATTCTAACTTCTTACAAACTGCTTTAGAACCTGAAATTGGATTGATTAGCTGATTTTTTGGATTATATTCCGAAATAGTGGCTAGTGTCGGTTTGCCGCGTATTTTTTCACGTTTTATTCGATATCTTGCATCCCCAACTTGAACATCTAATTGTACTTTACATTTTGATGCATCTTTTTTTATTAATCGATCTTTTGACTCGTCAATTACTCCACAATCTCTCTTTGATCCCCACAGTCCCCATAAGATAGCTTCAATAAGGCTGGATTTTCCTGATGAATTTCGACCTCTAATGGTGTATAGACCATTTGGCAATTCTGATACATTTGCCATTTTGCCTGGTAATTCTAACCGTGAAAATGGTTTAAAATTTTCTATTGCAATCGATAAAATTTTCATGTGTCTTCTACTCGCTTTACTGCTTCAGAAAAAAGTTTTGTTAGTAGATCTATATCGTAATCTTCAGGTGATATCTTTTCAATGAATTTTCTAAAATCTTTTTCTGGATTTTCGATTAAATACTCGACTTCTTCTCCAGGTTTAAGTTCCAAGTCTTCAGTAATGGGATCGGATATTCTACCTATCGAGAATTGAAGTATATTATAATCATCCTTTCGAATCATTTCATTATATAACTCAGATAGTTCTGCATTGAAGCGTGCCCAAAATGTATGAGGCATATCGCCTTTCACACCAATTTTGACGCGATAAGCTGAATCAAAGTCAAATCCAGTAGCTAATTTATGTGTGTTGAGGTATTTGTGAACTTTTTCAACAACAGCAGAAGGAGGATCATCAGTATTAGCATCAATTATATTAGAAAGCATAGGTCGCGAATCAAGGGTGATAGGTGTCACTTTAGGTAATTCACCATGTTCTGCTTGGACCTCTAAGATTACTTTTTCCTGATCTGCTTCATCAAAACGCCAACGCTCTATTGCTCCTGCATTATAAGCTTTTTTACTAATTTTTTCAAAATGATGATTGTGTCCAACAGCTAAATAATCAAAATCCATGTCAAGAAGTTCTGCTGGCAAAGTTTCATCTAGTTTCATTCCATGAGTTATGCCTATTTCTGTTACATCTTTAGGTGAAGTACTGTAAGTTTTCAGCCAGTTTAAATACTCATCTTTAGCATCTTCGCTAAGTGAACCAAGATATTTTTTATTAACGAATGGAAAACAATGAACTATACAGTCTTTTTCTTCAAGATCATAGATCAATGGCTTTTTGTTCCCCTGTAAGATGTTTATTAAATCGTCCCAAAATGTAATGACTTTCACATTTTCTAGTACTTCAAAACTTTGTATTGTTGAAGTCCTTCGAGAATGAAAAATGCCATGATTTCCATCTATTATAATTGTTGGAATACCTGCACGATCTAATCTTTTAAGTCCTTTAACCGCGATGTTCCGAGACGCCTCAGAAGGCGGATGAGGATGTCTTAAAAATGGATAATGATAAAAATCGCCGCTATGAACAATGAAATCAATTTCATCCTTTTTTTCAAGTGCATATGTAATAATCTTCCAATAGGCCCTTGCAAAATCAAATTCAATCGGGTGGAAATTCATATTAAGATATTTTATTGTCATAGGGCGGACGTCGCTAGCTGTACACCCAAGATGTGTGTCTGAAACATGCAAGAAGTTGACCATTGTGATATTCCTCATTACAATATAATTTCCGGTTCTTTAGCACTCTTAATGGTTGTATATTTCATACTATCCTTTTTAAAACGATCGTCGAAGAGAGGTACCCGTACAACGAAAGGAAGATCTCGATAACTTGCCGTTAAAACGGCTTCTCCACGATCTAATACCTTAAATTCACTTTCAAAGTCTGCAATATCTCTGCTGGCGGCTCTTATAGCGAATCGTATTTCATCCGCATTTCCGAGTGCTAAGACGATTTGTGTGTTCAACTGGCTGAGTAGGGAGGGATTTATCGAGGAAACTTGTTGGCTTATGACCGCCAAACCTATTCCAAACTTTCTGCCTTGGCGAGAGATTGCCTTATACACATTACCCTCAAATCGCATCAGATCTGGTGTGAGAATGGAGGGTGCTTCTTCCACTGTTATAAGGATAGGAACAAGTTCTGAAGTATCTTTTACAGTGTTTTGATCTTTTAAGTAGAATTCTTGTATCAGGTTTTTTTGCAAAAAATCTTTCCTGATACATTCCGATATGTCACGTGTTGCAATCTGCTTCTTGAGAATATCGAGTGCATTGCTAGATTTTACTGCCTTACGCAATTCAAAAATTGTACGCGCAATTATTGTTGTGCTGAGGAATTGTTCTCTTTGGCTTGTAAGGCTTGTATTAAACAATAACACTCGCCCTTTTTCAAGTGCACTAACAATATCTAACAGATTCGACCCTGTATAGCCATCATGAAAGATATTTGATCGCTTTAAAAAGGCTAAGTATCTTTCTACAGCTTTAACTGTTGCATCCATAAAACCCTGTGGGTCTCCAACATTATTTATCCACTCATCACGGTATACCGCATGTAATGTTGACATATACGCTATTTGAGGTGGAGTAAATTGATGAATGGACATAAGGTCAATCGGCAATATCTCTTGTAAGGAAACCTTGATCTTCTTGGCGTATCTCTGAACTTTCCTTGGTGTAGCATCAATGCTTGTTGTTAAATAATAGAAATCACCAAAAATTTCGCGACGGACTTCACTTGAACGGCTGTCAATTTCATCCACAATATCTTGTATTCCAAATTCACCTGTACCTAACGCGTACTCGTCATGTGGATCGATCGTTAAAAGAGTTATTCTATCTTTAAGACCATTTATATGGCAATTAAGGTTGTAATCTATAAAGGATTTTGTAATAACCTGCATCAAATTTGATTTTCCAGAACCAGTAGCCCCAAAAATGCCGATGTGCATGGGAACTTTTCCTTTTGGTATCATAACATCAATACTTAGACTTTCCTCACCTACAAGCAAATCACCGATGTAAATATCGCCTGAAAGTTGTGACGCTAAGATATCTCTCAAGGCATCCTCGTTATCAACCTTTTGAACCTTATAGATTCCAGAAAAATGCTCAGGTAATCGTCTAGCTTTTTTGAAAACGAATTTTTTATCTTTATCAGAGTACTTTCCATACCCTAACAAAGTTCCTTCAACAGCCATGAGTTTTTCTTCTTCTAAATTAGCAAGATATGCGTCTTTCTCGACGACTAGGGTCTCAGCAACGGTTTCAATAGAACCGAGTCGTCGTACTATATTCTCAAAATTGCTCACACGGAAAATAAAGTATCGAGGCTCACCTCTTGTTGATGGAATTAGAAAGATGTCTCCCACAGCGAGATCTTCATTTCTGGTAATAACCATAAGTTTTCCTAAATGACCCCCAGCCAGAATGCCGAAGGGTACGCCTAAATCTAGTTGCAAAATTAAACACCTCACAAACCTATTTTTTTGCGAGCCGAAATTAAGTGTTCCTCGCTTATACCCATTTCTTTTGCGATTTGTATCGCCCTACTTGTCAGTAATTCACGGATAACATGAGTAATCGTACATTTCTTATGGGCAAATCCTGGCGGACACGGATATCCATACCAGTTCGCTTCATGACTCATAAAGTCGAGTTCTCTAAATAATGCAATTTCATGTTCCTTCATTATCTCTTTATCAGTATTGTAAATATGTTTTATCCACCAAAAGTAATCAAAGTCGATTCTAAATATCGGAGAGGTCTTAGAAAACTTAAAAATATAAGTAATCGCCATAGCAGGAGGGATTTCTCGATTTTCATAGATTGAGAGTTTTCCATGTGGATCTTTCCGGCCTGGGATTCGACAAAACCAGTGTGCATTTGATCCAAACCGCTCTTTAGCAATATCTGAAATAAGAGTTGCCCCTGGAAGCGTATGAGTCTTACTCAGCCCACAGAGGATGATGTTGTGTTTTCGTGCATTCAAACATAGATCCCTAAGGAGATAATCTCCTAGTGGCACTTTTTGTCTTCCTGGAGGGAATATTGTTAATGATCCATCGAGTATCAGATATTTTATGGGCAAATCACAAAGCACAACTTGTTTTGCTAGACTATATTCAACAATTTCCCGTACTGCCTGGAGTATGTTGTCTTCTTGTAGTGGACTTGGAAAGAGAATATAGTCTCGCAGAGAGGATGCAATTCTTTTGATTAATTCCTTTTCACTAGTAATTTGGAAAGCTTTCGGATCCCATTCTGAATATTCGGTCATGTGTGATAGAATTGGATCGATTAGATCGGACATTGGATAGACCGACTTACAAAAATCGATAAATTGTTGAATAAAAAGCTCCCGTTCCGCTGGAAAGTTAAAAATCTTAATAATTATTCCTTTATTTGGAATTATGTTATCAATAACTTTGAATTTCATCGGTTTGTTTTCACGTGTATTTGTATCGTGAATACTAGTAGCCGCTGTTACTAATTGTACAAAATTGTCTTCATAGGTACAAAGAGAAGATATACCACTACCGTCAACTGCGGCAACCAAGAAATCTTCATCAAACGTATGAGCAGGCGGGAACGTCTCAAAGGTCCTTAATAAATAGTCCAACTTCTCTAGATCTTGATTTAATTTCTTAGCTTGAGTTATGTTCCTTTCCTTAATGGTTTTGAAGGTATCTCTTATCTCTTCATCAAAAGCTTTCGAAAAAAAATTGTCTATGGACACAAGGACTCCTCAGTACTCCTTTCAATATACTCTTTATACGATTCTTGATTTATAAACAGCTACAGAGGTCAGTGAAAGTAATCAAACTAAGGAGTTTCTGTACAGATTACATGAAAAGAATTGGATGGACTCAAAATTAAAGAGATTTAAATCTCTTTAAAGTATTCTAACTTGGAAGCATATCTTTCCATCAGCTACTAAAAGATCAATTGCCCTTTTAGGCGTCAGAAATTAGGTTTTCCATCAACCTTGTTACTGTTTTTCTGCTTTATCTTTCAAAATAGACAATTTTGATTTGATTTTTGAACGGAAGTATTCTGAAGGTATCTTGTCTGATATTTCTAATGCACTCTGAATCAGGTTTGAATTTAAAGTGCGCTCAGCAGTTTTTGCTAAATGTCGTGCGATTTGCGTTATTGCCTTAAAACGATAACTTGGGGGTTCAATTTGTTTCACTAGTTTTAATACATTATTTATGAAGGAGGTATCAGTTGTGTTCTTGCAAAGTTCTGAAAGACGGTAAGAAAGATTTCTCATGAGCATGTTACGGTAATTTTTGTCATTCAGTTGTGCACTTATTGCTAAAATTTCGCGGAATACGCTAATACTTTCCGCATTTTTGATAATATTTCTCAAAACCACAGCAGCTTCGTGAGCAATATCTATGTGGGGTCTTTCTGTAATATTCGCTAAGATCCCTTTTACTATCTCAAGTGCTTCTTGAAGAATCTGTGCATTTTTTGTCTTAGAACTAATCTCACTCAGTGATTTTGCCACTTCAAGAAGGATTTCTAAACGAGATGCGGTAAAAATAATTTGATTTGTGATATTTATTACTTCACGAACGACTTGAATGGCTTCTTGCGTTTTATCAAGTTTAAAAAATGCTTGTGCGATTTCATTGAGGACATAAGGCTGTAAATATTCTGATGAAATTTCTTTTGCAAGACTTAATGCCTTTTCAAGCTGACTTATGGCTTTATCCTTTTTTCCTTTTCCAATAAGAAAAAAAACTTCTCTGATCAACTCTTTTGCTTGCTCAGAGGCATTCATGTTGATCAACTCACTATAAGTGGACTTTTTCCCCTAAAATTACCCCAACTACTTCATAAGAAAAATAAGTCCGAAATATAAATTATAATAAGCAACTATATAAAACTGAAATAAGTAAATTCCTTCAGAATTGTATGGTCTTAAGATTGTGAGCAAGCAAGTTTTTATTCCAAATCGTAATGAACATGATTTAAATGAAGATAGAGTAAAGCATTCTTGTTGTTTGAATAATTAAAGAAACAAAAGGGAGGAATTAGGACGTACAATAAGATTTTAGCTCCAGTAGATGGCTCTAAAATGGCTCTAAAAGCTGCAGGTCACGCAATCAATATGGCAAAACTAATGAATGCCGAAATAGAGGTTCTTCATGTAATAACCGAGACCGAGGAAACTGAAAAAGAGAAAAGATTTTTGGAAGATAAAGTTGAAGAAGAGATTGCTTTGTTTTCTGAACTTTTTGGACAGAGTTATATCAACCAAATAGAATCAGTTTGTAGCACGCAAGGAGTAGCTATGAAAAAGGTAATAGAACATGGTGATCCCGGTCCTAAAATAGTTGAGGAAGCAAAAAAGGAAGATATCGAACTGATTGTAATGGGTCGTCGAAGTGAAACAACGGAAGAAAAACCTCTGGGAAGTATCTCGGAGTATGTATTAAAACACTCAAAATGTCCAGTTTTAATTGTTACAACGAGTGCACCCGATTTCTGCGAACTATAACGTACTATAAATCGAAATGACCCAATTGAGCATGCAAATTTGCGGAAGAATGCATATCAAAACCTAGGAATTCATTAGTTACCATTTCTGCAATGTCCTCTCCTAGTATCATCTTTTTCTCTCTCACTGTTATTACATTTATAAGCAATTATTGACACTAAATTTTCGAGATAAACAAATAAAAGAAGTAGAAAAAGTTGTGTTATTTTATTAGCAGATTTTATCAACAAAAATATTTAAGAGAAAATGTTCATCAAACTCTTGATGAGACTTTGGGGCATAAAACTTTGATTTACTAACTCTATTTAATCCATTGAAATCTGGATAGAAGAATTTCGTATCTTAATCCGTCAGATACTATTTACCTCGTTGATGATTAGGCATGGTCGTATAAAAAACAAAACCTAAAAAAAGAGCGCCTAAAAATGGTTACTTCAGAGCAATTAGAATTGAATGAGTATCATATTCAAATACAAAAATGCGCCACGCGTCTGCAAATAAGTGAAAATTTTGCCTCCACAGTCTTCAAAGCACTCATTCGAGAGACATCTGTCTATAAACATTATGTTGAACTAAAAGAGGGCGTCCTGACTAAACAAGGATTCTTTGACCTCAGCAAAGCATACCTCTTTATATAAAGCGCTCAAAAAAATCTTGGTCTGGCATCCACGGTCGCATTAACGAAACAATAAGTGCATGCATAAAGTTTCTAATTTTTGGAGGGTTCATTAAAGGCGTAAGAATTAGTTCAAATAGTAAGTATCACGAAGGTATTGACAAAGATATTCTCTTACTTGGAATCTTAGAGTTTAAAAAACGTGAAAAAGAAAACATTCATCTTAGAAAACTGTCAACTCAACAAATTCATTATGAGATCAATAAAATCATCAAAAACAGAGACTACAAATCCGCAGATTTCTATATTAACTATTTTTCATAAAATGATACACTTTAAAAAAAGAGAATTCGAACGGATTATTGATAAGGATGCACATTTTTGATTATATCCTCACCAACCGAAAACTGCGGATAATAAGATAATATAGCCTGTTGCCACCGCAAGGTTTACGATAGTTATGACTCCTCCTAGTTTCATAAAGTCGAGCCATGAAATATGTGTTCCTTCCTTTTCTAAAAGACTTATAGCTACAATGTTTGCTACTCCGCCAATCGGAGTTAAGTTTGCGCCTAGATTCGCCCCAAGAATTGTAGCCCAGATGACCGATGTTTCATTAAAGCCAATTGCGGCTATAGTTGGGATGACGAGAACTAGCATGGCGGCCACGCTGATATTGTCCATAAAACCGGAAAGAATCGCACTAAGCCAAATAATGATGATCCAAAGAGCGTATTTATTTCCTCCTGCCATGACGCCTATAGACTCCCCAAATAAATCCAAAAGCCCAACTTTATGAGCACCTCCAACAAGAATAAATATTCCTACAAAAAAAAGTGCCATTTCCCAATCCATTTTCCTCAGAATGACCTCTACTCTCATGCCTGAGAAAAGGATGAAAAGAATAGCGCTGGTTAATGCGACGAGAAAAAAAGGTACGTTTATAAAACCGGCAATTGTGAATGCAGCGATTGTTCCTACCAACAAAATTGCAGTTCTATAAAAGGCGGAGCGATCCTTCACCACTTGCCACTCATCCAGTTCAGTAAAAATTCTCTTAATATCTGCAGAGGCACTTAGAGTCGCTTCTTTCATCTGTTTACCATAGAGAAATTTAAATAGGACGAAATTAGTTAATACAAGAATAATGCCGATTGGAACGCCAATGAGAATAAAGCCTTCATAAGAAAGAAAATGTTCAGGGGCAAGATCATATCTAGATGCCACGAGGATGTTTACAAAGGAACTAATGATAGTAGAAACACCACCTGAGTTTGCAATCATAATTTCGCTAAAAATGAACGGCACGGGATCCAATTGCATGTTTTTGGTGACGACAAGGGTGAGTGAACCAACGATAATAAAAGCGGGGGCGGCACCTAAGAGGGCAGAAAGACCAAAAATGAGAAGATTCATGTAAAGAAAGATCTTTGTAGGTTCACCCTTCGTCATTTTCACAAGTTTAATTGTTAGCCAGTCGAACAACCCAGATTCTCGTGATACCTCAACGATTACTAAAACACTTACAACGATTGTTATAGTCTGCCAATCAACTAATTCACTGAATATCTCGGCATCAGTAAAAATTTCGACACCTGTAGTTAGGGAAGTGACTTTCACAAATAATAAAACACCTAATCCCCCGAGTAAGGCTGCTAACGTTTTATTCATTTTTTCTGTTGAAATGAGGACATATGTAGCAATCATTATGACGGCAATAATAATCATTGCAAAGACATTGTTTGACAAGTATTTACCGCCCCATTTACTTGCTCATGCTGATCATTTGATAATTAGAGAGCACATATAAGAGGATTTGTCTTTAGTAGACTACGAAGAGATCTATGCTTGCTATTTTGAAGGCACATATTATAGAAATTTTCTACTCTCTACACTTATCACTGAAAGTTTTATAAAAATATATGTGAATGGTGGGGAAAATGAATCTAAAGTGCACAAGACATTTTCACCATGCTCGTCCTGCATATTAGTAGGTATTCAGAGCTTCTAGTCTAAGTCTTTAGCGGACACCCTAACAGACGAAAGAGGTGAATGCTTTTTATATTTTTGCTATCGCACTCGATTAAAGATAACCAATTTTCCACTCACAGAATTAAATGCGATAAATTGAGACATAATTAAGCAAAAATCACTTAAATTTTGATTTAAATTGCGGTAAGCTCGAAATATTTTGAAAAATAAGCGAAAGGAAGCAAAATCAACTCGATAAAATAACAATTCCTTTTTCTGAAATTTCAAAAAAGTAACGATTAAGCGAATGCGGAGTGGAACGCATCTTGCGCACGATAAAACTCCTCTGTAAATTACCCGTTTCATCATCTTTTAAGAAGAGCTGAATCACGCCTTGCGCTAAGAATTCTTCAATACCATATCTGGACATAACTGAATTATTGGGTGATTCAGTTGTAAGAAGTGTTGTTATTTCTAACTCGTTTAAAAAGGCAGTTAATTGAAATATACTTGATCTTATTTTACCTAATGACTCATAATGAAATCCAAGTGCAGAAAGTGAATCGATTACTGCACGTTGAGCATTCATTTCTTTTTGAGTGTTATATACCGTTTCAATAATTTGCCGTAAATCGACCTCTCGCAATGCATAGCGTTCATCTGAAGGTAACCCTGCTCTTGGTGTTGCAACATCAATAATAGCTAATAGATTTTCATCCTCTAATTCTTTCAGATCCCATCCAAACATTGCTGCTTCTTTTCTTAACTCAGAAGGAGATTCGTCCATTGTAATCAATAAGCCTGGCTCATCATATTTTTTTGCCCCCGTCCATAAGAACTGTAAACTTAAGATCGTTTTCCCGGTTCCAACGCCACCTGCGACGACGATTGATGAGTTCTTAACGTAGCCACCATGAAGAAGCTTGTCCAGCTCAGGAATCCCTGTTTTTACCCTTTTGATCGAATTCATAGGAATATCTCCTGAATAATTGAATAATTCGCTAATGTTTATTATACATTTTTTGGTAAATGTATTCATGTCTTCAAATTCTTCTAAGTATCATATAATGGTGTTGTGTTATTCGCAGTTAATTACTATTTTAGCCTTTTGAAAGAAAAAAAATGACTATAATAATTAATTCATAAAATATTCTCAATACTTTTGAAGAACTTCGCAATTTAAGCCCATGATCCATACCACAACACTAAAAACTAACACCCCTTATTTTTGCACCAAATCATGTTAGCTATATATATAATTACTCAGATGCTCAAATTCATTACAAAATAATGTGATGTGACAGTCATGAACAAGGCAATTGTTGTGGAACAGTTAAAAAATATCCCGCTTCCTCAACAAAGGATTGAAATTGTTGAAAGAAAGGGACTCGGACATCCTGATAATGTATGCGATGCTATTATGGATCGAATTTCTGTGAGACTTAGTCAAGAATATCTAAAAAAATTTGGAGTAATTTTGCATCACAACATCGATAAAGCTCTATTAGCTGCTGGCGAAGTAGAACATGAATTTAGTGGCGGTCATGTTATCAAACCGATGCGATTAATAATTGGCGATAGAGCAACAAAATTTTACGGTGATGAAGTAATACCTATTGACGATATAGCTATTCAAACTGCAAAAGACTGGTTAAAGGCTAATTTCAGATTTGTTGACCCTGAAAAACATGTGGAATATCAGATAGAACTGAAAGAAGGCTCAGAAGAACTTAAGGATATTTTTCAAAAGAAAGACGGGCTTCTTGTCGCAAATGACACCTCAGCGGCTGTTGGATATGCTCCTTTAACTTTCACCGAGAAGATTGTCAAAAGATTAGAAGGCTATCTTAATTCACGTCAATTTAAAAACCAATTTCCAGAAACTGGAGAAGATGTAAAAATCATGGGACACAGAATTGGACAAGGAAATGGCTTAACTAACCTTCATCTAACTGTCGCAATGCCATTTATCGACTTTTATATTGACTCAGAAGACACGTATTTTCGAAAAAAGAATGAAGTATTGGAAACGATAGAAACATTTGTGACCCATGAAATTGTAGAAGATCAAATTTCCATAAAGGTGGCTTACAACACACTCGATAGAGAGAAAAGTGATATCTCTGGTCTTTATTTAACAACATTGGGTACAAGCGCTGAGAGTGGTGATAGTGGTCAAGTAGGTCGTGGAAACCGAGCAAATGGATTGATAACTTTAAATAGACCAGTTAGTAGTGAAGCGGCGGCAGGAAAAAATCCTGTTTCCCATGTTGGAAAGATATACTCCCTTTTAAGTCATAAAATTGCTAATGAAATATACAAATCCTTTACAGACGAGATTGAAGAAGCCTATGTGTGGCTTCTAAGTAAGATTGGACATCCTATTGACATGCCAGAATTAGCTGCGGCGCAAGTAATAATGAAAAAAGGCAAGGAGATCTCGTCTATTTCAGAGCAGGTTAACGAACTAATAGAGTCATCTTTTCAAAAAATTGATGAGTTATGTAATGACTTAGCACTTGGCAGATATCCTGTCGCATAAGTAGCAGAAACCGTATAACAGAAAAAGCGTTACATCTGAACTCAGAAAAACTTTAAAAATTTAAAAACAAGGCCAATTTATCCTAAAATCTCTTTGGTGATATCTAATTATTTAGGTAATTTCCTAAGACTTTCACCATATCCCATGCTTACGCCATCTAGGCGGGATATAGTCTTCGATATTAACCTTTTCAGAAATTTGAGGAGTGCAAGACTCTTCTGTCACCCGAGTCTTCGAGACTTCAATAGTTCCCATTTTTCATCATCTATAGATACAATCTTTACAAATGTAAAGAGTTTTTTATCAAAAGATAAACTAACTCGTTGAAACAAATATTGTATGTCATTTAAAAAGTTTTTGATAGTGAACAAAAAATCAATAATTGAATGACCTCTATTTAAATAGAATTAGACATTTTCGCAGCAATTGACAAAGTAAAATGCTTTACATATGTAAAGATAGCGTTTCAAGGGATGCATATACAACATCTAGATCTCTTGCGTTCAATGTAAGAACGATTTATTAACGCATGAAAGAAAGATGCTTGCCGATGTTCTCTTTCCATGTGTCAAATACACATTTTAAAAGATTTTTTCGTTATTCATTTCGAAAAGGAACACCCATCAGACAAGTATTTGCATCACGGTACATTTTTTAATTATTTGGATAAAACACATTTAGGAGTTAGAATTTGTTTAGATTAAGCAAAATCCATTAATGGGTAGTTGTGCCAAATCAAAACCACATTGCCACTTTACAAATGTAAACAACTATTCAAATCATAAATAGGCGCGTCTTGATCACTGTTTGTGTTCCTGATAGGGCGTCTAAATCATAAATCACTGAGGGATCCTAAAGGAAAGATATTGGTTCATTTTCTCCTTCCACATTTCAGGTACACATTCTAACAGATTTTTTCGTTTTTCATTTTTGAAAGGAAATCCCA
>Ga0114921_10000449_pt1 | contig 17458 bp, 17 predicted proteins | sample BentaG_FD_87016 | JGI IMG/M metagenome (GOLD analysis project Ga0114921, IMG submission 87016) | Deep subsurface microbial communities from South Atlantic Ocean to uncover new lineages of life (NeLLi) - Benguela_00093 metaG | ecosystem: Environmental > Aquatic > Marine > Oceanic > Sediment ...
CTGACCAGTACCGTGCTTCGCCTTTGCAAGGCAGAAGTCAGGGATTCGAATCCCCTAGGCCCCACAGATTTGCCCCGGCTGTCGCCTGCGTCCTCCATGGCCGGCACAGATAGAGGATTTGCCGGATGAGCGGCGCCGATCCCGGTTACGGTTTGGAATGTGTGGTCCAGCTTCCTACCCCGGCCCGTGAATCTGGAGGAGTCCGGCATATGAGCAGCTCCGCCATTGGCCCGCGTCGTCATCGCGTCGTCATTATTGGTTCCGGCTTTGGTGGTTTGTTCGCCGCGAAGAAGCTCAAGCGCGCGGACGTCGACGTCACTGTTATCGCCAAGACGACCCACCATCTGTTCCAGCCGCTGCTCTATCAAGTGGCGACGGGCATCCTGTCCTCGGGCGAGATCGCGCCAGCGACGAGGATCATCTTGCGCAAACAAAAGAATGCGCTGGTGGTGCTCGGCGATGTGGTCAAGATCGATCTGAAGAACAAGACTGTCACCTCCCAGTTGCTTGACTTCGAGCGAGTGACACCGTTGGACAGCCTCGTCGTCGCGGCGGGTGCCCAGCAGTCCTACTTTGGGAACGACCATTTCGCCGAGTTTGCGCCCGGGATGAAGACGATCGACGATGCCCTGGAGTTGCGCGGCCGGATCCTCGGCGCGTTCGAGTTGGCCGAGACGGCAACCACGCAGGCCGAACGCGAACGTCGACTCACGTTCGTCGTAGTGGGCGCCGGACCGACAGGCGTCGAGGTCGCCGGGCAAATCAGTGAGCTGGCACACTGGACTCTGGCCGGGGCGTTCCGAACGTTTAACTCAAGCGATGCCCGGGTGATCCTGCTTGATGCCGCGCCCGCGGTGCTGGCGCCGATGGGTGAAAAGCTAGGTCTCAAGGCGCAGCGCCGACTGGAGAAAATGGGTGTTGAGGTTCGACTTAACGCGATGGTGACCGATGTTGACTACACGGGCCTGACGCTTAAGGACAAAGACGGCACCGAGCATCGGATCGAGTGCGCATGCAAGGTTTGGGGGGCTGGGGTTCAGGCGAGCCCGCTTGGGCAGCTGATCGCCGAACAATCGGACGGGACGGAATGCGACCGGGCCGGCCGCGTCATCGTCGAGCCGGATCTCACGGTCAAGGGGCATCCCAATGTGTTCGTCGTGGGCGACATGATGTCGGTGCCCGGCGTGCCCGGCCAGGCTCAAGGTGCGATCCAGGGCAGCGTTTACGCCGCCAAGCAAATCAAGCGCGAACTCAAGGGCGGGAAAAGTGGGGCCCCCGCGACTCGAGAGCCGTTCAAGTACTTCGACAAGGGCAGCATGGCGACGATTTCGCGCCATAGTGCAGTGTGTCAGGTCGGCAAGCTCGAATTCAGCGGGTACTTCGCCTGGCTGACGTGGCTCGGTCTGCACCTCCGCTACCTGGTCGGCAGCCGCAACCGAGTCGTGGCTGTCATCTCGTGGTTCGTGACCTTCATGGGCAGCGGGCGCGGGCAAATGACGATCACCGAGCAGTGGGTGTTCGCTCGCAGGGCACTGGAAGAGCAAGCCCAGGAGCGAGACGAGCTCGAGGCTTGAGCAGCTGACGCGTTCGCTACGGCGGGGGGCGAACCTCGACGCTGGGCGGGCGCGGTGACGGCTCCGGCTGCGACGAGCGGCGGACAATGGAGAACGCGGCCGCCCCGCCTGCCAGCACCGCAGCGCCCACGGCCGCAATCACCCACGGCCGTTTGCTTAGGCCCCTGGACTGCTTCGCCTCCTGGACGGCCTCCTGGACCGCCTCCGGAATGCCGGACATCACTTCTTGGGCCAGCGCGAGTTCGCTGGCCACTCCCCTGGCCACTCTGCTCTCCCGGTAGCGCCGGCGCAGGCCCGAGGCGGTGGCAACGGTCGAGTGGACGCCGAGCCCGACGACGCCGCGGGTGATGTCCACGGGTCCGACCGCGGTATAGGTCAGGCCCCGGGTCAAGCGCTGCCTTGGAGTCAACCTGGTGTCGGTTTCTGTGCTCATGGCTGTACCTCTCTGCACTTGTCTGCGGCTGCCCGCTGCTCGGCTTACCAGACTGCCATTGTCGGACCTGTTGCGTGGCCGTTGCGGCCGACCGATACCCGTGGAGGGGACCGACACGCTTGATGGCACACTGTGGGCCGTGACCACGAGCCCAATTCAGACCGGCACCGCCACCCTGCATACCAACCGCGGTGACATCAATATCGCCATCTTCGGGAACCATGCTCCCAAGACCGTCGCCAACTTCGTCGGGCTGGCGCAGGGCACCCAGGAGTATTCGACTAAAAACGCATCCGGCGGAACCTCCGGCGCGTTCTACGACGGCGCGGTGTTCCACCGGGTGATCGATAGCTTCATGATCCAGGGTGGCGACCCGACGGGCACTGGCCGCGGCGGACCGGGATACCAATTCGGCGACGAGTTCCACCCCGAGTTGCAGTTCGACAAGCCCTACCTGTTGGCGATGGCCAACGCGGGGCCCGGCACCAATGGGTCACAGTTCTTCATCACCGTCGGCAAGACGCCGCACCTGACGCGCAAGCACACCATCTTCGGCGAGGTGGTCGACCCCGACTCACAGCGGGTCGTCGACGCCATTGCCAGCACCGCCACCGATCGCAGTGACCGACCGGCCGAACCCGTGGTTATCGAGTCGATCACCATCTCCTGAGGACGCTCCCCCAGCGGTGAGCGTGCGCAGCCGCACACGGTTTTCGGGTTTACCGGCGTGTCGCCGTACAGCCACGCACGCTGGCGGAGTGGCGCGTCAGCGTGAGCAAGTCAGGCGTAACCAGCTGCGGTGAGCGCATCCAGCACGTCGAGCGGCTCGCCCCCGAGGTCCCAGCGGGTGAAGATCAACAGTCGATCGTCGGTGGTGTCGATCTCGAGCAGGCGAGCCTTGCGTCCGAAGCGACGGAACTCGGTGATCCGAATGAACTTGATGTCGGCCGGCCGCAAAGTCTGGGTCCGCAGCCAGCCGCGCACCAGCAGCCCGTCGCGAGTAATTGCCAGCTTCGGACGAGCGAACCACGACACGGCGGCGAACAGCAACAGGCCCGCAGCGGCGACGCCGGTCAGGATCCGCCCGGGAACATCTGTGATAACAGTCACACAAGCGATAGCCATGATGAGTCCGAAGACGGCACAACCAGCGATTCCAGCGGTGCGAGGGCCCCATTCTGTTTGCTGCACGAGCTTTTTAGGCCCCCTGCCGTTGTCGATGTAGTTATCCACAGGCGCTATCAACAATGGGGATGAATCACATCAGTGTGATTGCCTGGCCACCGGGTTGCCCGGCCTATCGCCAGCGCATCGTGAGCAACAGGCCGGTGATCATGAAAGCAAAGGCGATCGCGTAGTTCCACGGCCCGAGGTTCGCCATCCACGTCAGCGCGCTGGGGGCATCAAAACCGGTGGCGGCCAGTTGGAAGACGAGCAGCCAGAGCAGACCGACCAGCATCAGGCCGACGAACAACGACACGAACCACACACTGGGCGGTCCGGCCTTCACCTTGACCGGGATGCGGCTCACCGGGCTGACGGTGAAGTTGTTCTTCTTGCGGACCTTGGACTTGGGCATGGGTAACCTTCAGGGACAATTGAGCGGGTGCCCCGATGAGGCGGGGGTCGTTGATCGTCTATGAGAGTAACCCAGCTCAGCGCAGAGCGGCGAACGCCGGGAGGAGGTTCGATGCCGGACACACGTCGGTCGCGCTGGCGCTTTGGTGTGCCCGTGATCTGCGTGCTGGCAGGCGTGCTGCTGGCCGCTACCCACGGCGTGTCCGGCGGCGGAGAGATCCGGAGCAGTGACGCACCGCGCCTCGTCGACCTGGTCCGGGAGGCGCAGGCCTCGGTTGAGAGCCTCAGCGCCGAACGTGACCGGCTGGCCACCCAGATCGACTCGACGCACGGTCGATCCACGGACACGGCACTGGCGGCCATGCTCGCCAAAGCCGCGCAGCTGGCTTCGGTAGCGGGCCTGGACCCGGTGCACGGCCCGGGTCTGGTGGTGACGCTCACCGATGCCCGGCGCGACGCCAATGGCCGTTTTCCCCGCGACGCCTCCCCCGATGACCTGGTGGTGCATCAACAAGACATCCAAGGCGTGCTGAACGCGCTGTGGAGTGCCGGCGCTGAGGCGATCCAGATGCAGGACCAACGGCTCATCGCCACCTCGGCGCCACGCTGCGTCGGGAACACATTGCTGCTCAACGGGCGCACCTACAGTCCGCCCTACGTTGTGACCGCGATCGGAGACCCAGAGGCCATGCAGGCGGGGTTAGACGAAGCGGCGCTGGTGACGCTGTACAGGCAGTATGTGGTCCGATTCGGACTCGGCTACAACGAAGAGGTCCGGTCCGATATGGAGGTCGTCGGACACAGTGATCCGGTGCGCATGAGTTTCGCTACGCCGGCCGGCCCGGTGGGTTACTGAGCGGGAGCCGCCTGCAGCCCGGGCGGTAGCCTCAGACGATGCGGGTGTTGGTCGTCGACAACTACGACAGTTTTGTGTTCAACCTGGTGCAGTATCTGGGGCAGCTGGGTGTCTCGGCCCAGGTGTGGCGCAACGACGACCCCAGGCTGGCCTCCGAGGCCGCCCTGGCCGAAGTTGCCGGCCGGTCCGACGGCGTGTTGCTCAGCCCCGGACCGGGCACACCGGAACGCGCGGGCGCCTCGATTGGCCTGGTTCACGCCTGCGCGAAAACGCATACACCGCTGCTGGGGGTGTGTCTGGGACACCAGGCCATCGGGGTCGCGTTCGGCGCCACGGTGGACCGTGCGCCCGAACTGCTGCACGGCAAGACCAGCAGCGTGTTCCACATGAATAGTGGTGTGCTGCAAGGACTTCCCGATCCGTTCACCGCGACCCGGTATCACTCGCTGACTATCCTGCCGGAGACGGTACCGGCAGTCCTGGAGGTGACCGCGCACACTCGCGGTGGGGTGATCATGGGGGTCCGGCACGTCGAGCTGCCGATCCATGGCGTGCAGTTTCATCCAGAGTCCATCCTCACCGAGGGTGGGCACCGGATGCTGGCCAACTGGCTCGTTTACTGCGGGGCGACGTTCGCGGAGGCGCTGGTGCGCCGGCTGGAGCAGGAGGTCGGGGCGACGACATCTGCTGCCGCAGCCGCCGGGTCGGCGACATCTGCCGCCGTGAAGCGGGCTACCGGCCGAACTTCAGTGTGATGTTGCCGTTGGTGTTCACCCCAGCACCCGGTGACGGACTCTGGTACACCACCCGGTTGTGTGAATCGCCTCCGGCGTCGACGGCGGCGCCCTTGACCAGCACCCCGGTCCAACCCAGCGCCCGTAGCTGCGGTTCGGCATCGGTCCAGAACAGCCCAGACAGATCCGGCATGACGAACTGGTTGCCCTTGGATATCCGCAGCTCGATCACCGTGTCCAACGGAACCGCCGCTCCTGCGGACGGATCGGTCCCGAGCACTTCGCCCGCCGGCGCGGGGTTGTCCACAGACGCCTGACTGAACTTCGTGAAGCCGTAGACGGACAGATTCTGCTGTGCCAGGTCGACCGTTTGGCCGCTGACATCGGGAACGTCCTTGGTCTCGGGGCCGGCGCCGACGATGATGGTGATCTCATTGGTGATCGCCGACGTCTGATTGGCCGGCGGATTGGTCCCGATCACCGTGTCCTTCATCTCCGGGGTCGACGGCGAGTCCACTTGTTTGAATCGGCCGAACCCGGCAGAGGTGAGTTCCTGCACCGCGTCGGCGTAGCTCAGCGACGACACATCGGGAAGCTCGCGTTGTTCGGGGCCAGTGGACACGCTGACAGTGACCTTGTCTCCCGCGCTGACCGAAGCGTTGGCGGCCGGATCGGTGCCGATGACGTGGTCGGGGGGCACGGTCGAATCAGGTTTCTGCTCGGTCGTGGTCGTGAATCCCCGGTTCTGCAGCTCGGCGATCGCGTCCGCGGACGCCTGGCCCCGCACGTCGGGCACCTGCACATCACGGGTACCGCCGCCGAAGGAGTTGATGGCGATAGTGACAACCACGGTCAGCACCGCAAGCACGGCGACCGCGATTAGCCAGCGCGCCACCGAATGGTGGCCGCCGTCGTCGTGGGTGAAATCCGGCGGCTGGCTGTGGAATTGCTCGGTACGGGTAGCCGGATCCGCTTGAGGTGTGGAGCCCAGCATGGCGGTTCGCTCGGCCTCGGTCAGCACCTTGGGCGCCTCGGGTGCTTCACCACTATGCACCCGGACCAGGTCCTCGCGCATTTCCGCGGCGGTCTGGTATCGGTTGTCCGGATTTTTCGCCAGCGCCTTGAGCACGACCGCGTCCAACTCGGCGGAGATACCGTCGTGCCGCTGTGATGGCGCAACGGGATCTTCCCGGACATGCTGATAAGCCACTGCGACGGGTGTGTCACCGGTGAAAGGCGGTTCGCCGGTGAGGATTTCGTAGAGAACACAACCCAGCGAGTAGACGTCGGAGCGGGCGTCGACGGCTTCGCCGCGGGCTTGTTCGGGGGAGAGGTACTGCGCCGTCCCGATCACCGCGGAGGTCTGGGTGACACTGACCCCGCCGTCGGCGAGGGCCCGGGCGATGCCGAAGTCCATCACCTTCACCGCTCCGGCGTTGTTGATCATGATGTTCGCCGGTTTGACGTCGCGGTGGATGATGCCGTTCTGGTGACTGAAGTTCAGCGCCTGGCAGGCGTCTGCGATGGTCTCGATGGCGCGCCTGGGCGGCAACGGGCCGTCGGTGTGCACGATGTCGCGCAGCGTGACGCCGTCTACGTACTCCATCACGATGTAGGGCAGTGGGCCGGTTGCGGTCTCCGCCTCGCCGGTGTCGTATACCGCGACGATCGCGGGATGGTTCAGCGCCGCGGCGTTCTGCGCCTCGCGACGGAAGCGCAGGTAGAAGCTCGGGTCGCGGGCCAGATCGGCGCGCAGCACCTTGACTGCGACGTCGCGGTGAAGCCGGGTGTCGCGGGCGAGGTGAACCTCGGACATGCCACCGAAGCCGAGGATCTCGCCGAGCTCATAACGGTCGGACAGATGCTGGGGGGTGGTCATCGCGGTATCTCATCTTGCGCCGGCAGCGCGCTGTTGTACTGGGTCAGCAGCGCAGCGACCGTAGGTGCCGGGAGCACACTGCGCTGTGCAGGATTACTGGTGACGCCGCGATCCGTCCAACTCGACGGTGTTGCGGGCGCCGACTCGTCTGTTGTGTCGGTCAAGGTGGTCTCAGGCAGGCTGGTTTCGGGCGATGTGTCGGTGATTGTCGGTGTCGGCGGTTGCTGCTGTGCGTCGCGGTCTCGGGCGTTGATCACGATCAAGACCGCGATCACTATCGCCAGCATGCCTAGTACGCCGGCAGCCCATAGCAGCGCACGCTGACCTGAGGAGAAGGTTCGCTGCGGCTGCTGGGTGCGGTGGCTGCCCGTCGTCGGGCGGGGGCGGGCCGTCGTTTTTGCCGCCCGGCCGGTCGGATCGGCCGCGGCGCGCGCCTGAGCCCCGGACAGGATGGCCGCGGGGGTCGCCCGGCCGATGGTCGGTGCCTGATTGGGACGCGGGGGCCGGTGCCCGGACCGTACCGCGGCGACGGCGTCGGAGAACGGTCCGCCGCTGCGGTAGCGCATGCCGGGGCTCTTGACCAGAGTGATCTCGATGAGCTCGCGCACGTTGGGCGGCAAATCGGCGGGCAGCGGGTCGGGCGTCTCCTTGATGTGCTTCATCGCCACCGTCAGTGCGCCGTTGCCGGCGAACGACCGCTTGCCCGAAACTGCTTCGTAGCCAACAACTCCCAGTGCATAGACATCGCTGGCAGCAGTGGCGTCGTGGCCCAGCGCCTGTTCGGGTGCAATGTACTGGGCGGTGCCCATCACCATGCCGGTCTGCGTGACCGGAGCGGCGTCGACGGCCTTCGCGATGCCGAAGTCGGTGATCTTCACCTGCCCGGTGGGGGTGATCAGGATGTTGCCCGGCTTGACGTCGCGGTGCACCAGGCCAGCGGTGTGCGCGACCTGCAGTGCGCGTCCGGTCTGCTCGAGCATGTCCAGCGCGTGCCGCAACGAGAGCCGACCGGTGCGTTTGAGTACCGAGTTGAGCGGCTCGCCATTGACCAGTTCCATGACCAGATACGCGGTGCGGCCCTCGCCGTTCATCTCGGTCTCGCCGTAGTCGTGGACGCTGGCGATGCCGGGATGGTTGAGCATCGCGGTGGTGCGGGCCTCGGCGCGGAACCGCTCGATGAACTCGGGGTCCGAGGAGAACTCGGCCTTGAGCACCTTGACCGCGACGCGCCGGCCCAGCCGATTGTCCACCGCGTCCCATACCTGGCCCATGCCACCGGTGGCGATGAGGCGTTGCAGCCGGTACCGCCCGGACAGCGTCACACCGACTCGCGGGCTCATGATTCCCCCCGCAGCGACGCCGCGATCACGGCTCTACCGATCGGCGCGGCCAGTGCGCCTCCCGTCGCCGAGAGTCGGTTGCCGCCGTTCTCTACCAGTACCGCGACCGCCACTTTCGGGTCCTCGGCGGGCGCAAACGCGATGTACCACGCATGCGGCGGCGTGTGACCCGGATTGGCGCCGTGTTCTGCGGTGCCCGTCTTGGAGGCGATCTGCACGCCGGGGATGGCGCCCTGCTGCTGTGTGAATTGCTCGGCCCCGACCATCAATTCGGTTAGCTTGGACGCGACCTGCGGGGACACCGCGCGGCGCAATGGTTGCGGGGCGGTGGTGTTGATATTGGACAGATCGGGCTCGTTGAGGCTGTCGACAAGGTAGGGCTGCATCGCCACCCCGCCGTTTGCGACGGTGGCGGCCACCATCGCGTTCTGCAGTGGCGTCATCGCGACGTCCTTCTGCCCGATGGCCGACATCCCCAGTGCGGCGCCATCGGGGATCGGGCCGATGGTGGATTCTGCAACCTGAAGCGGAATCGGCTCGGGGGCAGTGTCGAGGCCGAAGGCCTTCGCGGTGTCGCGGAGTGCGTCCGCACCGGTGCGGAGGCCCAGCTGGACGAACGCGGTGTTGCAGGACCTGGCGAACGCTTCGCTGAGCGACACTGTCTGCCCCGTGCCGCACGGGGCGCCCCCGAAGTTCTGTAGCTTCGCGGTGCTGCCGGGCAGCGGAATCGCCGGCAACGCGGTGAGTTGGTCGTCCTCGGTGGCACCGGCATTCAGTGCGGCCGCGGTGGTGATCACCTTGAATGTCGAACCGGGCGGATATGTTTCTGCGGTGACGCGGTTGGTCAGTGGCGAGTTGGGTTTGTCGCGCAACCGCTTCCAAGCCTGCTCTTGTTGCTCGCTGTTATGCGACGACAGCAGGTTGGGGTCATACGATGGTGACGACACCAAAGCCAGAATCTTGCCGGTCGACGGCTCGATCGCGACGACTGCGCCCATGCACGGGCCGTTGCAGCCCTGCTGCATCGCTTCCCAGCCGGCCTGTTGAACCCTCGGGTTGATCGTGGTGTCCACATTGCCGCCGCGCGGGTCACGTCCAGTGAAGAAGTCGGCGAGTCGGCGACCGAACAACCGCGAGTCGGAGCCGTTGAGGATGGGGTCCTCGGCGCGCTCCAGGCCGGAGCTGGAATAGCGCAGCGAGTAGAACCCGGTAATCGGAGCGTACACAAGGGGATTGGGGTACTCGCGCTGGAAGCGGAAGCGACCGGTGGTGGACACCGAGTACGCCAGCAGTTGCCCGCCGGCCGAGATCTGGCCGCGCTGGCGCGAATACTCGTCGAGCAGCACTCGTTGATTGCGCGGATCAGCGCGCAGGCCGTCTGCGGTGAATACCTGGGTCCGCGTGGCGTTGAGCAACAGCAGCACTATCGCGACCATGACGGTCACCGAAATGCGGCGCAGGGAGGTGTTCATACCTTCTCGATCACCTCCGTGCCGGCGGTGGCGATTGGCGTTTGGCGGGGCCGGCCGGTAACGATCGGGCGCCGGGCGGCATGCGAGATTCGCACCAGGATCGCCAGCAACACGTAGTTGGCCAGCAGCGACGACCCGCCGTAGGACATCCACGGGGTGGTCAGCCCGGTCAGCGGAATCAGCTTGGTGACCCCGCCGACCACGATGAACAGCTGTATGGCCAGCGTCGATGCCAGACCCGCGGCCAGTAGCTTGCCGAAGCTGTCTCGTACCGCAATCGCGGTGCGCAGACCGCGGATGATGACGATGGTGTAGAGCATCAGCACGCCCGCCAGCCCGACGAGTCCGAGTTCTTCGCCAATGGCGGCGATGATGAAGTCGGTCGACGCAGCGGGAACGGAGCCGGGCTGCCCGTTACCCAAACCGGTGCCGAAGATGCCGCCGGTAGCGAAGCTGAACATCGACTGGACCATCTGATAGCCGGTGCCCTCGGGATCGGCGAACGGGTCCAGCCAGGTCTGCACCCGGGTTCGGACGTGGTCGAAAATGTAGTACGCCGCAACGCTTCCCACGGCGAACAAGCTCAAACCGATGATCACCCAACTCAACCGCTCGGTGGCGATGTACACCATCACCAGGAAGGAGGCGTAGAGCAACAACGAAGTGCCGAGGTCCTTCTCGAAGACCATCACGCCCACCGAGATTATCCAGGCGGCCAGCAGCGGACCGAGGTCGCGCGGCCGCGGCAGATCCATGCCCAGGACATGCTTACCGGCGCTGGTGAACACACTGCGTTTGTCCACCAATACCGCCGCGAAGAAGATGAGCAGCAGGATCTTCGAGAATTCGGCGGGCTGAATGGAGAAGCCCGGCAAGCGAATCCAGATCTTGGCGGCGTTGGTTTCCGACAGTGACGATGGCAGTAGCGCGGGGATGGCGAGTAGTACCAGTCCGGCCACCCCGCAGATGTAGCCGTAGCGGGCCAGGTCTCGATGGTCCTTGAGGAAGGTCACCACAAGCGCGAACCCGACGACCCCGACCAGCGTCCACAGCATCTGCTGATTGGCGCTTGGACGACTGCCGGCCGCGACTGCATCGTCGGCCAGGTCGAGCCGGTGGATCATCACCAAACCCAGTCCATTGAGCAGCGCGACCACCGGAAGCAGGAGCGGATCCGCGTACGGCGCAAAACGTCTGATCGCCAGGTGAGCGCAACCGAACAGCGTCAGGAACGCCAGGGTGTGGCCGAGCAGGTTCCAGCCCAGCGGCTGTTCCTGGGTCGTATCGACCATGAGCAGAGCCACCGCCGTAATCGCCGCGGCAAAGCACAGCAACAGCAGCTCGGCGTTTCGCCGGTTGGGCAGCGGCGGTGTCACCGCGACGGCTGACTGGGGCGCTGTCGTCATGTCGCCATCCGGCAGTCGGTGCCCGGTTCAGGCGGGGGAGCGGGCAGCGTCGTCACGGTAGGCACAGGCGGCACAGTGGTGGTAGCCGGCGTGGTGGGGGACTGGGTGGCTGGGGCTGCGGGCGAGGTCTTGGTAGCCGTCTTGGTGGGAGCGGTGGTGGTAGCCGGTGCGGATGTAGAGGGCCCTGTGGTCTTCTTGGCCGAGCTGGGCGGCGAGGCTGGCGCGCGTGTCGGTGCCGGTGCCGGTGCCCGGCTGGCGCTCGGTGACCCTGACGGGGGAGGAGGGCTGGCGGTGGGGGCAGGAGAGGGCGTGGAGGGTTCTGTGGCCGAGGCGGGCGGGCACACTGGCAGCAGTGAGCGGTGCGCCAGCTCGCGCAGTTGTGCGATAGCTTCTTCGAGGTCGCCCCCCGGCAGGCCGGCATCCACCTGCGCACGCTCGGACGGGCGCAGATCTCGCAGTTGCATCAGGTCGCAGTCCAGGTTCTCGGTCGGCTGGCCATAGCTGATCTGCGACAACTCATTTCGGCCATTGATGCAGGCGAGTAGGTATGGCTGTTGGAGTCCCACACCCAGGAGCGACCCTTGGATGCCACGCATGATGGACACCGTGCCGTCGTGTTCGCCTACGTAATAGTTGTTGCGGACTATCGCCCGGCCGACCGCCAGGCCCGCCAGCACCAGCAGCGCTACGACCACTGCGGCGATGATCGTTCGCCGATGCGATCGCGGTTGGGGTGGTGGTTCAGCTTGCGGCAGAACGCGTTTGGCGACGTTACGTTTGGGATTGATCGCCGAAGCACGCCCAGCGGCCGTATCGGGCGGGGCCGGCTGATCGTCGTCGTCGGAAACGGCGCCGGCCAAAATCGGCTGTGTCTGGCCGTAGCCGTAGTCGACCACGTCAGCGACCACGACGGTCACGTTGTCGGGACCACCACCGCGAAGCGCGAGTTCGACGAGACGGTCGGCACATTCGGCGACGTCGGAGATCTGTAGAGCGTCCAAGATCGTCTCGTGGCTGACCGGGTCGGACAGTCCGTCGGAGCACAACAGGTAGCGATCCCGGGCGTGGGCCTCGCGCATGATCAGCGTGGGCTCGACCTCGTGGCCGGTCAGCGCTCGCATGATGAGCGAACGCTGTGGGTGGCTGTGGGCCTCCTCCGCCGTGATGCGGCCTTCGTCGACCAAGGTTTGGACGAACGTGTCGTCCTTGGTGATCTGCGTCAACTCGCCGTCGCGCAGTAGGTAGCCGCGCGAGTCACCGACGTGAATCAGGCCAAGTCGGTTGCCCGCGAACAGGATTGCGGTGAGCGTGGTGCCCATGCCCTCGAGTTCAGGCTCGGCTTCCACGTGCGCGGCGATCGCGGCGTTACCGTCGCGGACTGCGGAATCAAGCTTGCTGAGCAGGTCACCGCCGGGTTCGTCATCGTCGAGATGCGCCAAGGCGGCAATCACCAACTGGGAGGCAACTTCGCCGGCGGCGTGGCCGCCCATGCCGTCGGCCAGGGCGAGCAGTCGGGCACCGGCATAAACGGAGTCTTCGTTGTTGGTGCGTACCAGGCCGCGGTCACTGCGCGCGGCATACCGAAGGACCAGCGTCACGGGCGTAGCTCGATCACCGTTTTGCCGATCCGGATCGGCGCACCAATAGGAAGCCGTATCGCGGTGGTCACCCGATCCCTATCGAGGTAGGTGCCGTTGGTCGATCCCAGGTCCTCGACGTACCAATCGTGTCCGCGCTGGGAGACCCGGGCGTGCCGCGTCGAGGCGTAGTCGTCGGTGAGGACCAGGGTGGAGTCGTCCGCGCGCCCGATCAGCACGGGCTGCCCGCCTAAGGTTATCCGGGCGCCGGCCAGCGATCCCTCCGTTACCACCAGTTGGTGAGCGCCGCGCTGGCGCCGCTTCCGGGTGGGCAGGAGTGTGCCGCGCAGGGCCAGCCCGCGTCGCGCCATCACCGCACCGGTCGGGGCGTAGATGTCGGTGCGCAAGATGCGCAGCACCGACCATATGAACAGCCACAGCAGCAACAGAAAACCGGCGCGCGTCAGCTGCAGAACTAGTCCCTGCATCTGGCGTCCCCTCCGTCCTGCTGCCGTGCGCGTCAGACCGGCGAAATCGAGCACGTCGGCAACGTCACGATACTTGGACGGTGGTCGCCGCGGGGTGAAGCTTCATCGCTTCAGCCAACATGTGACCTTTGTGAAAGATGTGACCTCAGTGAGCGTGGACGACGATCTCGGAATGTCCCAGTCGGATCACATCGCCGTCAGCCAATTGCCACTCTTGGACTGGCGCATTGTTAACGGTGGTGCCGTTGGTGGAGTTGAGGTCAGACAGCAACGCAACCTGACCGTCCCAGCGAATCTCCAGATGACGCCGTGAGACACCGGTGTCGGGCAGCCGGAACTGAGCCTCCTGGCCGCGCCCGACCACATTGGCGCCCTCGCGCAGCTGATAGGTGCGGCCGCTGCCATCGTCGAGCTGCAGGGTGATTGCAGCAGCCTCGGACGAGTAGTCGCCCTGCCCGTATCCGGCTCCGTATCCCGCATTGCCGCCCGGGTAGCCCTGCTGTTCGTAGCCCCCGCCCTGAGGAGCATCGGGGTAGCGTCCCTGGTCGGGTTGGCCGTGGTCGGGTTGGCCGTGGTCGGGTTGGCCGTAGTCCTGCTGGGGGTAGTCCTGCCGCCCGTACCCGGGCCCACCCTGGTAGCCGGGCTGTTCGTAGCCGCCGCCCTGATCAGGGTAGGCCGGCCGCGGTTCTGGACGACCTTCGGAGCGGCCGTGGCCGCCCTCCTCGTGCCGACCCGGCCCGCGCCCGTAGTCGCCTCCGTACTCGCCGTAGCCCTGCTGGCCGCCGCCCTGCTGGCCGCCGCCCTGCTGGCCGCCGCCCTGCTGGCCGCCGCCCTGCTGGCCGCCGCCCTGCTGGCCGCCGCCCGGAGGGCCGTATCCGCCTTGGCCTTGGCGATAGCCCTGCTCTTGCTGTGGGGGATAGCCCTGTTCTTGCTGTGGGGGATAGCCCTGTCCGCCGCCATAACCAGCGGGCGGACGCTGTTCGTAAGACGGTGGGTAGCCGCCCTGATCAGGATAGCCGGGCCGCGGAGCATAGTTCGGTTCGTGCTGCGGGGGGTTGGGTTCGTATTGCCGGGGATGGCCACCAGGTTCCGGAGGGTAGGGGCCCCGGGACTCCTGCGCGCGAGGATCCTGGTCGGACTGTTGGTCGTCCTGCGGACGGTCGTAGCGGTCGTCGTAATACTCGTCGCCGGGCCGCCCCTGCCCCTGCCCCTGGTCGCCGCTATTGCTCGGATTGTCGGTCATCGGTGGTACTCCTGGTTCTGCGGTGAACGCTTGTTGTGATTGTGGGGGAGCGGGTTCGCCTGTGGCGGGGCGGGTGCGTGCGTCCGGATTGACCCCACCCTGCACCCGGAACTGGCCGGTGTGCAGGTTGGACGATTGCTCGAATCGGACGACCACATCACCATAAGGTTGCCACCCTTGCTCGCCGATGTATTCCGCCAAATGCTTGGCGAAAGTGTCCTCCGTGAGAGCGGTGTCGGCGTTCACCTTCTCGAAGTCGGGCACACTGAGAGTAATGGTGTATTCGTTAGGCGCCAAAAATCGATCGCCCTGCAGTGCGCGAACTCCGTCGGCCGCTTCCCGGCGCAACATGGCTTCGACCTCTTGCGGAACGATCGATCCGCCGAACACTCGGGCGAAAGCGTCGCCGACGGTGGTCTCGATTTTGCGCTCGATGCGTCGAACTAGCCCCTTTTGGCCGTCCATTTCACGCCCGCCTCACACGTCACTTGCGACGTTGCCGGAGAAGTGCGCGACTTCACCGTGTGTCGCGCCACCGTAGCCTTCACCTGCATCGTATCGGGACACTGCAGACCCGGGGCACCCTAGAACTCTGAGAATCCTGTCGGTGCAGGTCATCGGCCTGTCCGGGGGCTGCACGGGGCCCCCCGGACCGCTCCTCTAGGGTCTCGGCGCGGTTGGGGACGCGGGCCGCTGCCGTGATAGCCTCGACCGGTCATTTGGGCGAGTGGCGGAATGGCAGACGCGCTGGCTTCAGGTGCCAGTGTCCTTCGGGACGTGGGGGTTCAAGTCCCCCTTCGCCCACCATTGTGATGTCTCGGGACATCGTGCACAGGTGTCTTGGGACATCGTTCGCGGTTTGGTCTGTGGTTCGTAGTCCTTGGTGGGGTCGAGTTGGAGTTCTCGGAGTAGTTCGCCGTCGGTGGTGACGATCCTGATGTGTAGGTAGTGGACGAGGATTAGGACGTTGGTGCCGGCGTGGCGGCGGCCCATGCTGAGGTGGTGCAGGCGGCTGTTGTGGCGCAGGGTGAGCTTGCCGATGCGGTCATGGCGGATGCGGTAGAAGCCCGCGTTGAGTGGGGTGCCGGTCAGTTGTGCTTTGGATTGGGTGAGGTAGGCCTGCTGCGGGGTGTGTCGGCGTAGCGCGCGGTGTGGCCGGATGGTGTTGTAGTAGACGCGGAAGTGGTCGAGCTGGGCTTGTAGTTGGCCGATGGTGTCGGCGGGGGTCTGGTGGGCGAGCCATTTCTTGAGGGTTTGGTGGAAGCGTTCGACCTTGCCGCAGGTCTGTGGGTGATAGGTGCGGAAGTGGCGGAAGCTGATGCCGCGGGTGTGCAGGGTGACTTCCAGGGCGACGCGGCCGTGACCGCGGTAGCGGCCGGTGAAGACTGCTCTGTTGTCGCTGAGCAGGCTGGCCGGATTGCCATAGGCGGCAGCGGCTTTGGCAGCCATCTGATCTTCGATTCCGACGCTCCAACTCTGAGCCAGTACGGGGAAGGCGCGCTCCGCGTCGTCAGAGAGGATGGCTACAGGTACCCACCTAACGGTGCGGAGGAACGTCAGGATCGGAGACGCTACGTCCGTCGTGACTCGACCAGCAAAGATAGCCTTTAGGTCCCTTGGCGCACGGGCGTGGTCGGCGGTCGGGCCGGGGGCGAGGGTGCGCCTGCCAATGTCCGCATCACCCGTGTCCGTCAGTATCAGCCCCAAGTGTTTGCCAGGGCGCCACTGCGGTCTCGTCCCCGCGGGGGGCGTGAGGTCACGAACTCAAAAGGGGACCGGGGATGTTCGCTCCTAGATACCAGGAATTCGCATCTGGCATAAGGGCGCCGGCAGCACGACCGGAGCATTCCTTGACCCAGTCGGCGGCCGCATCGGGCCTGGCCTCAAGCGCGATCGCTCCGTGCGTATCGAGGTAAGCGATGGCGTCCGCCACCCAGTCCACGTGCAACTCCGAGTGCAGCACCATGTTGGCGAGCACCGAGGGGCTACCCGGACCGGTCATGTTGAACAGGTTCGGAAGCCCGGCGACACCGAGCCCCAGATAGATAACCGGTCCGTGCGCCCAAGCCTCGTTGAGGGTTTGGCTGGCGCCGGTTGGATCGACTACGCGGCCGGGCGCGGGCCGGCCTGCGCGGTGGGCAAGTGGAAGACGGTCGCCACCGCGGCTCGGGCCTCGCGTTCATGCCGCGCGAGCAGGTCAGCATTCTCTGGCAGCTGCCGTGGGTTGATCTCGCCTGCAGCGATGAGCCTCAACGTGTCGTGTGCTCGGGCCAGCTGGTCACGCCTGCGGTACTGGCCCCCGGGAAGTTTGACGCCGGCCCAGACGCCGTACTCCTCGCCGAGTTCGACAGCGCGTTGGGCGCAGACACGCTGCTGGGCAAGCGGGCAGCGCCGGAGGCACAGTGTCCGGGCCGTGGCCGCGGACTGTTCGTAGGCGCGCGCCTTGGCTGCACCGTCCGTGCCGTCGTCGTCGGCGTAGCCGAACCAGAGGTCTGGATTGACCGAGCAGGGATGTCTCATCTGTCCGTCTCCTAAGGTCTAAAACGTAGACAGAAGCGTATACACAACTACCGCAAGTTCGCAACAGAAACATCGATCAAAGCGTATATGCCTAGGGTGGGGGAGCCATCTGTGTACCATCCGTGTATGGGCGGAGCGCTGCGGTGACCCGTGAGTCGGCGGGAGCGGCAATCCGGGCGCTGCGGGAATCGCGCGACTGGTCACTCGCCGATCTGGCTGCCGCCACCCGCGTCAGCGTTATGGGCTTGAGCTATCTGGAACGTGGGGCCCGCAAGCCACATAAGAGCACAGTTCAGAAGGTAGAGAACGGACTTGGGCTGCCGCCCGGTACGTATGCCCGCCTGGTGGTTGCGGCAGA
>Ga0114921_10000450_pt1 | contig 17455 bp, 16 predicted proteins | sample BentaG_FD_87016 | JGI IMG/M metagenome (GOLD analysis project Ga0114921, IMG submission 87016) | Deep subsurface microbial communities from South Atlantic Ocean to uncover new lineages of life (NeLLi) - Benguela_00093 metaG | ecosystem: Environmental > Aquatic > Marine > Oceanic > Sediment ...
ATCACCGAGTCGAGCCGCCCGGCAACTCGGCTGCTCGATGACGCGTTCGCCATCGCCGTTGACGACGGGGTCCCCGAAACGATCAAGAAGGCTGCGGTGCCGGTGTTGTGCCGAGAAGCGCTGGAATCGACCGCGTGGGATGTGTTCAGCGCCAAAGCGCTTGCCGCCGGATCCACACGCGAGGACCTAGAAAACCGATGGGAGAAGGCTGGATCGGTGCGCAAGCGGCTCGCGCTAGCGCTGTACCTCGACGACAGCGCTGACCCCGGAAAGTGGGTGTCGGGCGGCAGCGCCCGCGCCGCAACCATGCAGGTGGCGACCAAAGGTGCGCACGGCGGAATTGCCGACTTCAAGCTGGCGGTGAATCAGGCCCGGCTGGCTACGGGCGACCTGGCCCAGGTAGCGCCGTGACCGACCGCACTCAATTGCTCGACCACGCGCAGCAGGTCCTCGACGGGACCATCGCGCTGGGTTCCCCATCGGCGCGCACTTCGGCTCTGCTCACCCGGTGCGCCTTCGAGCAGTGGCTCGACGAGCAGAGCGCCCCGTGGTCGGCGACGGCGGTCAAGCGTCCAACGACCAATTCCAAGCTGGTGGTCCTGGCCGCGTTGAAGGGGCAGGACATCGGCGAGAAGGCCAAACAGGTGTGGAACGGGTTGAGCCGCGCCTGCCATCACCACGCATACGAACTCCAGCCGTCCGCCGCGGAGGTTCGTGCCTTGCTCGCCAAGGTTCGCGAGTTGGAGGAGGCGCCTACGTCGGGCGCCGAGAAGGGCTGAATCTCACCGCTCGCCGTTCGGGGCAGCGGCCCCGATCACCATTCGCGGCACTGCTGCCGGGCTGAGCAACCGAAGTTGTCGGTGCCCCACGATACCGTTGTGTCAGCTTCAGGAGACGCCGTCGCCAAGCTCCGACTGGACGGCGCGCCAACCCCACGCTCGTGGGTGGCTCGGATGACGAAGCGACCGGCACCGACCGGTGCCGGTAAGAGCGCCTCCAAGACGGAGGCTTCGAACATCGGGAGGTATCGATGGCGCATTTTCCGGACCACTCACCGGCGGAAACTCGGGTCGTTCTGCTCGGTGACCATGACACTGTGCTACGTCACCGTGACGATTTGTCCGAGCATGCCGCACAACAGGCGTGCGCCATCGCCGACGCCTTCTCCTTCTTGCCGGGCGAGGCAGCGTCGAACGACGACCTGGCCGAAGTCGATGCGGTGGTGTCGGCGCTGGGCCGCGCCATCGCGGACCGCATGCACGTCTGGGTGCCGTTCCCGGGGCCGGATCTCGGACGTGAGCAGCACTGGCGGCGACTGAGTCTGGTGCTGCAGCGCCACGGTCTCAATCTTCGGGTCGGTCGGGAACTCGCGCCGTGCCCGACCACCGGCGGGTTCAGCGAAGTCGATTTCGCGCTGCGACGCGAAGTCCAGGTTGTCGACGACCTCGACAATGCGGCCCTCGCGGCGGTGGGAGCCGAAGGCCTCGGGCGTGAAATCGAACTGGCGCTGGTCGCCGCGGGTACCCGGTCGTCCGGCACGCCGCCGGCCCCGCGACGCGTTCCGGTGGGCGCTGGCGCCGAGCCCGGTCCGTGCGCCGAAAGTGTCTCGCCGCCGATGCTTCCGGCACCGACGACGCCGTGGGCGCAGCGCCAGCCGATGCTGAAGCGCTACGTCCGGTGGCTCGTGCACGGCTGCGGTGTCACGCAGGCGGCCACCGCGCGGGTGCTGAACTCGACGGGCCAGCGCACCCCGAAAGGCCGGCTGTGGCAGCCGGCAACGGTGTCCGCGCTGCTCAACGGCCGCTACGATCGCGGCGCCGCGGCCAGCAGGTGACCAATCCGATGCGGGCGGCGAGTCGCAACTCGAATCGACGTGTCGATGCGGTGCGGCGAATCTGAATTCGCTTCACGAGATGCCGTCCGGCTATGAGCAGCGAGCCTGGAAAAAGTCCGTGTCATCACCGCGGAATGTCCCGTCGGAGGTTTCGTGGCGGCGCGCCAGAGCGAGAGCCTTTCCCAACTCGCTCGGCGTTTTCATGGAGTGACCTGTCGCGTCGAACCAGTGGCAGCGAAGACACGCCGCGTGCGCCACGAAGTTCACCGCGTCCAGGACGACGCCGGGATGTTGGGATGGCCAGTCGGCGGGATCATTGCCGTGTACAGCCTCGTAAGTGCGGCGCAGATATTCACGCTGGTCCCACAGCCTCCGGGCGACGTTCGCACCGCTTGACAAGCGCTTGAAGTTAATCCACTCCGTCACCAGGCGGGGCGGAAACAGCGCATCCCAGTAGGGGCCCCACGTGTTGGCCCCGTCACCGGGCCGCGTCGAGGGCTTCAACGCCCCACCTCGAAAGGCCCCGCTCGCCGGCCGCCCGCCGGTCACGACGAACCGTCCCCGGCCGCCGGGTGCAGCCGTCGCAGCGCCGCGCGGAACTCAGTGTTCGGCTGGGAGTTTGGCAGCACAGCGACCACGTCTCCCAGCGCCTGGTCGATGGTGATGCGCTGTTTTCGGGCTCCGTAGAGCGCGGCGATGGTGGGCGTGCGGCTGTAGGCCTGAACGCAGTGGAAGAACACCGTCTTGCCCTCGGCTCGCAGCTGTTCTACCGCCCGCACGGTGTCGAGCAGCACGAAGTCGAGGTTGGCGTTCTTGCCCTCCTGGTCGATGAGGCGGACGTCTAGGTGTTGCACCCCGGCGGGCAGGTGCCCGTCGGCGACACGGCACAGCGACACGATCACATCGACATCCTCGGGCGGCTTCAACACGGCGGCGACGCCACCGATCCACACCTTGTCGTCGTGGGGGTGCCGGACGGTCTTGCGGGCCTCCGGGAACCCGCCGTAGCTGTAGTCGAAAAGGTCGGGCTTGCCTTTGCCGACGATCTTGGTGGCCAGTTGCACTAGGCCGCGGGTGGTCAGGCCCGGCCAGCCGTTTAGCGCCGACCGCCAGTGTGAGGGCACCGCCGAGGCACCGTATGTGGCGCCGAGCAGCGCGCCCGCGATCGCTGCCACGGTGTCGGTGTCCCCGCCGGCGCGTACGGCCGCTTCGAGTGCCAGCCGCAGATGATCGGCACGGAAAACCTCCGAGCCGGGATCCTCCACCGGGACCGGTGTGGTGACGATCGACGACCAGGCGGCCTGCAGCGCGGCGACCACCCAGCCGTTGTTGGCCGCGAACGCCGAGGGCTGCGATTTCTGAGCCTCGTCCAGCCGGGACTCCCACAGACCGCGGCGTTCGGTCGCGATGTGGCCCAGGCCGATCCGTGCGTCGAGCTCTCCGGTCAGGATGGCGTGGCGGATCGCGGTGCACCACAGCACGCACGCGTCGCCGGCGTCGGGGTCGTAGTGCGTCAGCTCGTTGACCGCGCGGGCAGCCTGCACCAGTGCGGCCTCGTCGTCGAGGTGAGCTAGTGCCACAGGTGCGGTCCGCATCAGCGACCCGTTGCCCGCCGAGCGGCCGGTGCGTTGGTGCCACGCAGCAGACTCCTCGCGGGCGGCTCGCGCGGAGATCCCTTTCCGTCCAGCGGCGGAGAGGACCGAGCGGGTTTGCACGCCAACATCTTTGGCGTTTTCAGCCCAGCCGTACCAGCGGTTGACCACATAGTCTTGCGCGTCGTCGTCGCGCAGGTCGGCCCCGGTGGCCGCGATCTCGGCGATCGAGATGGCCATCGAGGTGTCGTCGGTCCACTCGCCGGGCTTAAAATGTCCCAGCCCGCCGCCGATCATCTCGACGGGCCGGCCGGGCCCGGGCGGATTTCCGAATTCGTATCCGGCGCCAAGGGCATCGCCGGCGGCGGTGCCCAGCAGGGCGCCGCACGCCCGATCACGTTGTGCGGTAGTAAAATTCATAGTGAGCCTCCTCGTGTTTGGAGGCCTCCCCCGTGGGAGGCGCTCTTGCCGACACCGGCTGGTGCGGGCCGCTTCGTCATCCGAGCCACCCACGAGCGTGGGGTTGGCGCGCGTCTAGTCGGAGCTTGCCGACGGCGTCTCATGAAGCTGCCTAAGTGTATCGAGGGGGACCGACAAGTCTCAGCGGCCGAATGGTGTTGGCCGTCTGTCTGGGCTTAAACGCCGGACTTCCACGTCCGCATGCCGTCGCGGATCGCGGCCATTGCCGCGTTGTCGTCTTCGTTGTAGGACAGCAGCCACGCTTTTGCTGCGGCGACCTCGTGTGGGTCGGCCGACGTGTGGACCTTGGAGAGGTAGGTCTGGGCGATCGCGTCGCCCGGGTCATCGACCCGCCAGGTGAACCCGAACAGCGGGCCCACTTTCTTGATGCTCGATCCGTGCAGCGATGTGAAGTTGGCTTTGAACACCTTCTCCACATCGACGAACACTCCGGTGTCGGGGTCGGTGAGGTCGCCAACTTCAGTAGTCCCCAGGATGCTGTGCAACTTCGACCGCTCCGGGTGCGACCAGTGGAAGACCCGTAGCGTCGCGCCGGCCGCGTCGGCTGCGGTGCGTTGTGCACGCAACCACGCCTCGAACCGTGCCGCCAACGCACGCTCAGCGTGGTCGTCGAGCGGCTCCCAGTCGGTGAAGTCGGCGGTGTACTGCGCGCTCGAGTCGTCGGTGCCCCGACGGACGCGGACACCCCACATGTACACCCGGTTGTCCAGGTCGTACTCGACGTCGACATCGATCTCGACGTCGCCGACCGGAACCTCGACAGGGCCGTCGTCGTTTCGCTTGAGATACACGCCGTGGCAGATCATCTCGGCCCGTTCGATCGCCGCCGCCAGCCGCTTGCGCGCGTTTTCTGCGGTCAGGTGGCTGACCTCAACGATGTACTCGTCGAAAAAGGCCGGATCGTCGGGATCCAGCATCGACAACGCCTCCGTCGTAGTGACGCCCATACCCCGCAGCGTCAGCCACTCGCGGGTGCCGAGCCGACCGATGGTGATCGCGGCCGAGGGGTCGTGCGGGCCCATCTGCTCTACGCACCACTGCTCGTAGGGACACGTGCCGCACTCGACCTGCCCGATAGGTTCCACCAGCGGTCGCGGGTCAGCGTCGGAACCTGTGATGCAGCAGGAGGTCTCGGCCACCTTCACACGGAAGGCATGCTCGTGGTCATACCGCTCCAGCAGCGACCGGCGCGCCTTGCCGCGGCTGCGGGAAAACGTCTCGACCAACGGCTCGGCGAGGTCGTGCCACACGAACACCAGCCCCGGACTGTCGGCGGGGGTCACCGCCACCTGGTTGGTGCCCAGCACCGCGCCCCGCAGCATTTCCGGGCCGGGGTGGTGGCCGCACGCCTGCAGCATGCGTGTGTAGTGGGCCAGTTGCATGCCGTCCTCGTAGCGGTGCGGTGTCGCCGCCGTCCACCCGTGCACCTCGCACCATGTGTCAGGCGAGGCAGCCGCAGACATGACCGCCGTCGTGGTGCTTGCAGGCTTCACGGTCAAGTGGTGCTTAACGTCCGCTGGGAGATATCCGCCCGCGGCTTTGACCAGCAGATCCGGACGGCCCTTGCGGCCCCCGGCGACGTCGTCCGGAAGCCACCCGCCCAACACCAGCGGCGCGCCGGACTCCATCGCGTGCACGGTTGCCGCGATTGCGCCGGCCTGGCGCAGTTGCGGCTCCACCGCGACAGCGGTCGGGTGAATCGCGATCAACTCGCCAAACACAGCTCGCTCGAAGGCATTTCCCGCGTCCAGGCGCGCCTGAACTTCCGGTGGGGGAACCCATTCCTGGGTCGGCACCAGCGGCGAATAGTCGTTCTGCGCACGCACCGGACATTGTTTGGCCGCATAACCGCCAAGGAGGATGTGCTCACGATCTTCTGCCACGGCTACATCATCACCCCGGCGTCCGACACCGACCGATTGATCCGGCGAAGACGCCGAGTGTGCGGACGGTCAGACGGGCTCCTCCGCGACGGGGATCGCTCCTTCGTGGGTGATCACGTGCATGTGCCGCTCGTGCCTTGTCGGAGCCGCTATGCGGACGTTTTGATCGGGATCTCCACGAGCTCATCGCGGATACTCCGGGCGAACTTGTGCCACGTTCCCGGTGCGTCGGCGAGCTCCTCGATCTGCCGCCGCAGACTCGCGGGCAGCGGGGCGCTTTCTTGCGCGAACACAGCCAAGGCCGCGGGAATCGCGAGCTCGGATTCCCCGAATCGATGGTATCGATCAACAACTTCACTTGACCGTGGCATGGCGTCACGCAGCGCCGTCGCCAGCTCGTCAACATTGATCGCCATAATCAAATCCTAGCTGCCTAGATCCGCGCGATTCATTGGCACGGCATGTCGCCGGCCCTGTTTGTCCAGATAGACAACGCCCCGGCCACTAATCGGATGCGCCGTCTGAACTTCCCAACCCGTCCGGAACTGCTTCAGCGCGACCAGGAAGATGACGCCATCGCAGAGCGCCCGGACATCGACGCTCTGCGGCCTTTCCCCGGGCCACAGAGTGCGCTGAACCGATCCCGACCATAGAGCTGCTTCCATGGCCTCTCGGACGGGCCAGCCGGGCGGGAACTTGTACTTGTTCGTCAGCGGCGAATCCGCGGCGTGGCCTTCAAGAATGTGGGCGACATCCGCCTCGACAACAGGCTCAACATCAGATGGCCGCAACGGTGCGGCTTCGCCATTCTGCATGTCCGGATAGTGATCATCGGCGGAACCTGCAGCTGGACGAGTGCTCCGAGGTGGCTTCGGCGGTCCGCCTGTGCCGGGCTGTGGCGACGGGGGCGCTCGTCGCGGCCATCGGCCCCTCTTCGCCATAGCACCAGGATGAGTACGAGGCCCGACAAGATCTGCATTGTGGCCCGCGGTATCCCAACACGAAGCGCAGTGGCTAACTTACCAACGACCCCTGGGTAGCCCGGGTAATCGGATCCTTACTCGAACGATCAGCAGCCGGCTGCGCGGTTCAACCAACGCCTCGATGGCCTCTAACTGGCCGTCGCGGAACCGCGTCGAAGATTCCCGGGCCCGCCGGAGAACCGCCAGCGCAGCACCGTCGAAACGCTCACGGCCTCCTTGCCTTTCCGCGCTTGCCTTTCCGCGCAAACCATGATGGACGGGGCGAGCTCAATCCGAGAGTTCGACAGGCCGAGGCAGACAACTGCGTCGGGGTGCGTGTCAGGTTTAGACATAATCGCTCTCGTGGCGTCGAATCGAATGAACCGCGAGCAGTTCTTCCGCGTGGTGTCGGAGCTCGACGAGGATCGCCTGCGGAAGGCACTGTGGAACGTCTACTGGCGCGGCACGGCGAATGTGCGGGAGCGCATCGAGGTCGAGCTCGCGAGCGACGGGCGCGCTCGCCCGCGCCTCCCGGCAAAGGCGCCGGTCGATCCGGAGATGGTGCGGGACGAGGTCGACATGTTCGTGTCGCTGGCCCGATCGGGCGCGTACCTGGGCGGAGACCGGCGGGTGTCGCCGCGCGAGCGATCACGCTGGCGTTTCACCTTCAAGCGGCTTGCTGCGGAAGCTCAGGACGCGCTGTGTGCCGAGGATGCCGAGCCCGCAGCGTCCGCGCTGGAGCAACTAGTCGACCTCGCGTGCGAAGCCCGCGATTACGACTACTTCCGCTCCGACGATCCGGTGGCGGCGGCAGGTTTCGTCGTGTCTGACGCGGCGGCGGTGTTGTGGGCGTCGACATGGGAACGCCACGGGTTCCAGGCTTTCGCTGAAATGGCTGCGCCGCAGTTGATTCGGTGGGAATCCAGGTACGGCTGGACCCGTTACGGCGAGGGTTCGGTCGCGGCGCAGGAGATCTCGCTCGCCGTCTTGCTCGCGCGCATGCTGCGCGTTCCGGACACCTGGGAAGGCTTCGCCGAGCAGTACGTGCGGACGCTGGACCGGCTGTGCGACTCCAGCGCATCGACGCGCCGAATACGGCGTTCCGTCGACACCGGGCAGGAGCGAGCCGGCGCGCTGGCGGAATGGCACGGCCTCCTGCTGGAAAACTTGGTGGACACCGAGGGCGGTCTGTTCGACAGGATCGTCACCCACGCCGCCTTGGGCGGTCCGGAGCAGGTATTCTTCTCCGCGCGGCTCGCGCACCGCCGCGGCAACACCGATGTCGCCCGCGACCTGGTGGCGCGGTGTCTACGAAAGCTACCAGGCCACAAAGACTTCCGCGAGTTCGCTGCCGAGATCGGCGCGACGACCCCGCCGTAAGCGCCGCCTGCTCGACTACTGCAAGCCGAGCGCGGCGCGCAGCCGGTCAGCGTCCATCCCGCCGCGGGCGGCTGCACCGGCGGGAAAGGTTTCCAGGAGTTTGATCAGGTCGCCGCGTCGGGTGGGGTCATCGGCGGCCTGCCGCGGCGTGTGGCCGTCGAGTGCGGGGATGTGCTCATCGAGCCAGCGGGTCTCGTAGTCGCGGACGAACCCGTCGAGAAACGCGGCCAGCTCGGGGTCGTCGGGGTCGAGCGCGCCCTCGCCGGTAATTGGCATCTGCTTGGCCAGCTCGGTGGCATCGCGGGTGTCGCGCAGCGGGCGGCGGGAGTCGTCGAGCACCGTCATCGCCGGGTCGAGGTGTGCCAGCACGGCCAGCACGCGATCCATGCGCTGCTCGCTGTTGGCTTCCACCCGCAGCGTGTCGCCGTCGAGGACGAGCGTGGCCCGGATCCGTTGCATGCCTTCGGTGGTGACGTGCTCGATCCAGCGCGGCGGCTCGTCGCCGTCGACCCGGTCGTAGACCTCGTCGAGCGCGCCCTGAATCACGCCCGGATCGCCGACTTGCACGCTAGCCTCGCAGATCGCCAACGGATCACCCTCGGTGTTGACCAGCGTCGGCGGCGCGAACCGGCGGCTCAGCTGCGCCACCAGCGTCACCGGGTCGGGTTCGTCATCGAGCAGGTCGATCAACGCGTCGCGCTCATGCAGCGCGACCGGCTCGATCCCGCCGAAGAACACCATGATGTCTCCGGCGGGCACCACGCGTGCGCAGATCAGCTGCCCGGGCTGCAGCTGGCGGCTGGCCGCCCGCTCATGCACCTCATGGGTGTCGCCGGTGCGCACGTCGCGCACGATGATGGCGTGGCCGCGGTGCACCTGCTCGACCTCGAACACCGACCGTTCCACCAGCAGCCATTGCTCGGCCAGCAGCCGCTCGTCGTCGGGCAGCAGCGATCCGCGCACCGCAAGGAACTCCGCGAACGCGCCGCCCTCGAACAGCACCGCATCCAGCACCAGCGGATCAGCCAGCGCCGCGGCCAGCGCGTCATCGTCGTCGGGGTCGGCATACCGGCAGCGTTCGTAGCCCACCTCGGCCAGTAGGCCGGTCCAGTCGCTCACCATCGCGTACTGGGATGCCTTGGCATACAACCAGTCCGCCCGCTCGGCCAGCGGTAGCTCTTCGCGGCCGAGATGGCATTTCTTGTACTTGCGGCCCGACCCGCACCAGCACGCCTCGTTGCGGCCCAGGTCGCGGCGCGGCTGGGCGCGGTGCCGCTCCAAGAGCTCCACCAACGGGTGGTCGGGTTCGGCGCCGGCGCGGCGCAGCAGCGCCAACCCGCGCTCGGCGTCGCCGCGATCGGAGGCGATGCGGGCCAAATCGAACAATGGCAGCGGCCAGTCGGTATCCATCGCCTCGGCCGCCAGCAGCTCGCGTTCAGCCGCGTCGATATCGCCGATCCGCTCGCACGCGACCGCGCGCAGCCAGCGCAACGCCACCCGCGCCGCGCGTGGCACCTTCGGCTCCAGCACCTCGGCGAACATGCCCAGCGCGGCCGCCCCGGCGGCGTCGGTGTCGACGGTCTCGGCCACCAGCAGCTCAGCCAGCAGCGGGTCGGCCAGCGCGGCCCCGAGCTCACCGGCCAGATCGACGAACGAGTCGGTGTCGGGTTTCGTCGCGTCCTCGCCCGCTGCGGCCACCACATCCTGCGGCGGCTCTTCCAGGTCGGCGGCGTCGAGCAGCAGCGATATCTGCTCGTACAGTTTGATCAGCGTGTACAGCGCGAATGCGTCGTCGGGGTCGAGGGCATGGCGCTCGGCCAGCAGTGCGCACCTGCGCTCGAACCGCCAAGCGTCGAAATCGAACCCCCCAGGTGCCAGCCAGTCGCCGTGCTGCGCCAGGCCGTAGCCGTCGACGATCTCGCACAGCGGCGGCAGCGGCTCGGTGAACACCGCCGGATCCTCGATGCACGCCGTCCAGACCGCCGCGGCGAAAAACACCGGCTCGTCGGCGTCGAGCATCTCCGCCAGCCGGGTGCCCACCGCGGCGTCCACACCGGGCGTGGGTGTGCTGATCAGCTCGACCACGAGCCCGTCCGCGGTCAGCCGCGCCCCGACCAGGTCCCCCTCGGCGGCCCCCAACGCCGCGAGCGTGCCCGGCTCCAGCAGCAGCGCCCCGCCCGGGTCGACCGCCTCGTCTGGGATGCCCCGCTGTTCGAGCAGCTCGTCGTCGTACCCGACCAGCACGATCTGCACCGCCGAACCATCGACGAGCCGGGCATACTGTTCGTGCTCGCAGAGCGTGGTGATTGGGTCCAGGTCCGGGGTCACCGTGAGTATGTCGTGGGCCGCCTCGTCAGCGCCGAGCCGGCGGGTGAACACTCGCCCGGCTAGCACCGTCGGCAGCCACACCCACCGATCGTCGACCAACTGTCTTGCCGGACACTCAGTTTCAAGGCGAAGCGCGCCCAGGACGGGGTCCGAATCGGCCACACCGGCGTCCCGAATCCGACGCGCGATGTCGTCCTCGTGCAAGGGGCCGTGTTCGGCCAGAATTGTCTCCAGGGTCCGCATCGGATCGATCGCTTCGGCCACGGCGACCACCCTATGCCGCGACAAGCCAGGGCCGCGACGTCGGCCACGGGCAGCGCCCGCGCCCGGTGGTGGACCGATCATGTCGGACCCTCGACGCAGACTGTGGCCAAGCGACGCGCGATCTCCAGACCGCGTCAACGTGTCCAGGGGGGCTATGGGAAACAGGGCGAATTTCGTCATCGTCAAAGATCAGGATTGGCAGCTCTACTACTCACATTGGGCGGGCTGTCGCATGCTGGATGTGCTGATAGCTGGGCCGGCTCGCCAGGCTTACGCAGATTTCGGCAAAGGCAGCGGCCACCCCGCAGGTTTGAACTTCGGCGATTGCCTCTCCTACGCGCTGGCGATCGACTGACGCGAGCCGCTGCTGTGGAAAGGTAACGACTTTGGGCACACCGGCGTTCAAACGGCACTGGACTAACGGTGATTGGCTACAGCCATGAAGAAGACGTACCGGAACGATCGCCGGGCGATAGTCACAGGTCAGCCTGACGAGGACTTGGGGGCGCGTGCAAGACCTCGCCGATAAGTACGGCGTCAAGACTCAGTGGTTGCTCTATAAGGTGTCCATCGATCTGTTCAAAGCGAAGTGATCGGGCGATGGCCGAGGTGAACCGTCATGCTGTGTGGGCCACTGGAGTTCGGCGGCAATCTCGTCCAGCACGTCGCGCTCACGCTGCATCACCCGGTCGACGATTGTCACCGCCGGTAGCGCGCCGCTCTTGTCGCCGTTGCAGCGCGCGCAGGCCAACACGATATTGGCCAGGCCATCAATACCGACCAGGGACCAGGGCAGGACGTGATCGATCGGATTTTTCGCCGGCAGGTGCATGCCGCAGTAGAAGCAATGCGGACCGAAGGCGTCCTTGAACGGCTCGCGGACAGCGGTCAGCGCGGTGCGCTCGCGTCCGAACAGGTGGCCGGCGGCGCTTATCCGGTCTTCCGGTTTCAGGTTGCATCGATGAGGTGATGAGGTTGCCGTTGACCTGACCTGAGCGTTGTGCGCAACGTACATTCGCTGAAAAGGAGCGTCGCCGCGAATTGCTGCACGCACTGAAGTGACGCCCCGATCGGAAGGAGCACGGTGCGCCGCTGGGCGATGCTCGCCGTCGCGTTGACCGCCACACTGTGCGTCAACGTGTTCATCAAGGGCACGCCGTTGCTTATCCCAACCCTGTACACCCAACATGGCCTCGACCTCGGCAGGGCGGGGCTGCTGTCGGCGATGCCCACCTTCGGCATGGTGGCAACACTGCTCGCTTGGGGCTATGTGGTCGACCTGTTCGGCGAGCGGATCGTACTGGCGGTCGGCTCGGCGCTGACCGCGGCCGCGGCTTTTGCGGCGGCGTCGGTCGACTCCCTGGTCGCGGTCGGTGCCTTCCTGTTGCTGGGTGGGATGGCCGCGGCCAGCAGCAATGCGGCTAGCGGGCGCCTCGTTGTCGGGTGGTTCCCGCCTGATGAGCGCGGCCTGGCGATGGGTATCCGGCAGACGGCGCAGCCCCTGGCAGTCGCGGTCGGAGCCTTGGTAATCCCGCGCCTGGCTCAAAGTCACGGAGTATCGGTGGCGCTGATCTTCCCCGCTGCGTTGTGCGCATTCGCGGCTGTGGTCTGCGCTGTGGGCGCCATCGATCCGCCGCGGCCGGAACGGGCCGAGGCGCCCGCCGAGCAGCTGGCCAACCCGTACCGGGGATCGGCCGTGTTGTGGCGCATTCACGTTGTCTCAGTGCTGCTGATGGTGCCCCAAGCGTTGGTGTGGACGTTCGCCCTGGTGTGGTTGATGGTCGACCATGGCTGGTCAGCGGCATCGGCGGGGGCCATGGTGACGGTGGCTTCGGCGGTGGGAGCCGGCGGTCGGATCGCCGCCGGATGGTGGTCGGACAGAGTGGGTGCGCGGATGCGGCCGACGCGGACTGTCGCGCTCGCTGCCGCCGTGACGATGGGTGTGCTGGCGGTCGCCGACTGGCTTGATTATTCGGAGATCAGCATTGCCGCAATGATGGCGGTTGCCTCGATGATCACGGTGGCCGACAACAGTTTGGCGTTCACCGCCATCGCCGAGATCGCCGGCCCGTTCTGGAGCGGGCGAGCGCTCGGTACCCAGAACACCAGCCAGCTCCTAGTCGCCGGCCTCGCCCAACCGCTGTTCGGCGGGCTGATCAGTGTTGTCGGCTACCCGGTGGTATTCGCCGTGTGTGCGGTGTTCCCGTTGGCGGCGGTCCCGCTGGTACCGGTCGAATCGAGGGAGCGAAAGTAGATCCTGGGGCGCACAGGGGCTCACGCAGTCCGCGGCCACCGACGAGAACGTTTCTGCAGCTATTACCGCACGGGGTGTGCGTTCCTTTTACTTAGATCGCAATTGGTGGCGATTTCGGTCGCCTCGATGCGGTGAGTGTGTGTTTGTGCGCAATGCGTTCGACGACCAGCTCGATGCACTGACCTAAAAGCTGGGCCAGATGTGCGGGCTCGCCGGGCCAAACATCCGTCGCCCGCGATCTGCGCGCAGTTTTCAGCGCGATACAAATTGTCGGCCGGCGCCAACCGTTCTAAATTGCGCTGGCCGATTCCAAGCCGGGTACGGGATCAGCCACGTCGATATTCACAACATCGACCATCGCCGGAATATCCGCCGGAGATGGGGCACCTTCTAGCTGCCCCATCGGCTGAATATCCGCGGGCGGCGGCGGAGGCGGCGGAATATCCGCCGGCGGCGGAGGAGGCGGCGGAGGCGGAGGTGGAATATCCGCTGGCGGAGGGGGAGCCGGAGCACCTACCGGGGGCTCGGGCGCAATCGGCAGATGCATTTGATTAGTGAACTGCGGCTGATAAGCGCCGCCGCCGCCGATTTTCACACCGCCGCCCTCACCGCTTGACACTGGCGTGCCGTCCGGCAATGTCACCGCCGTGTGGCCGCTGTTCCATCCAATGTTCAACGCGCCTGGAGCAGTTCCGTATTTGAAACCACGCGCCAGTAGGGCGGATTCCTCGGTGGTGGTATGAAACCTATCCCCGTACACGGGTCGGCCAGTGGCGGCATTCGAAACCCATGAAGCCAGGCCTGAACAATCAGTTCCTGCCGGAGAATCCCCGCCCACGATATACGGGGTCCCTGAGACCGACTGGACAAGCGTCATGAGGGTTGCTGTCGCGAGAGCAATCATGCGCCGGAACGCTAGCAAAAGTTAGCAGTGCAGCCAAGGATTTCCGTGGGTTATGTAGTGCAGACCATTTATCGCGCGAGGCGTGATGTGAGCCACAATTGCGGTTCGCGGATTACCGACACGACGCAATCGGGCTCCGCAGCAAGGACCCACCCCCGGATATGAAACTCTGTGGCTATCTCACTCGGGCCCGCTGATCGATCGCCCGGTCCATGTCGAACACCCGGGCGTGCAGTACGGTCCGATTGCGCAGGGCCGCGCGAACTGCGCGGTGCAGGCCGTCCTCCAGATAGACGGTGCCCTTCCACCTCACCGCGTGCGGGAACAGGTCACCGTAGAAGGTGGAGTCTTCCGACAGCAAGCGATCCAGGGCCAGCACCGTCGTGGTGGTGACCAGCTCGTCGAGCCGAATCTGCCGGGGCGGGATCTGAGACCAGTCCCGGTAGGACAATCCATGGTCGGGGTAGGGCTTGCCGTCCCGGACACCCTTGAAGATCATCGGCCTAGCGAGGGAGGCCTTGATCCTGATTTGTCGCCCCAGCTTGATGTGTCCATGGTCGAAGGCTAGTCGGTGGTCGCGGGAATGCTAGCGCCGGACCAGGGTGGCGGTCTGCGCATCATCGCTGCTGATGGCAGTAAAATGACCGCGACTAGGGAGGTGTGCGGATGGGCAGTGCCGATGACCGGCGCTTCGATGTGCTGCGGGCCATCGTCGCGGATTTCGTCGCCACCAAGGAACCCATAGGGTCGAAGTCCCTGGTCGAGCGGCACAACCTGGATGTGTCCAGCGCCACGGTCCGCAACGACATGGCCGTTCTGGAGGCGGAGGGCTACATCGCCCAGCCGCACACCAGTTCCGGGCGGGTGCCCACCGAGAAGGGCTACCGAGAGTTTGTTGACCGGCTCGAAGACGTCAAGCCGCTGTCATCGGCGGAGCGGAGCGCGATCCAGACGTTCCTGGAGTCCGGCGTCGACCTCGACGACGTGTTGCGTCGCGCGGTGCGGTTGCTTGCCCAGTTGACCCGACAGGTAGCGGTGGTCCAGTACCCGACACTGTCGGCGGCGCGAGTGCGTCACCTCGAAGTGGTGGCCCTGACGCCGGCGAGGCTGCTGATGGTCGTGATCACTGATTCCGGCCGGGTGGACCAGCGCATCGTGGAGCTCGGCGATGTTATCGACGACCAAGGGCTCTCGCAGCTGCGTGAGGTGCTCGGCCAGGCGCTGGACGGCAAGATGCTCTCCGCGGCCTCGGTCGCGGTGGCTGACCTGGCCAGCCAGCTCGGAGGAGCCGGTGGGCTGGGCGACGCCGTCGGCCGCTCGGCGACGGTGCTGCTGGAATCGCTGGTGGAGCACCGCGAGGAACGCCTTCTCCTGGGCGGCACCGCCAACCTCACCCGTAACACCGCCGACTTCGGTGGGTCGCTGCGCTCCATCCTGGAAGCCCTTGAGGAGCAGGTCGTGGTGCTGCGGTTGTTGGCGGCGCAGGAGGAGGCCGGTAAGGTCACCGTGCGCATCGGCCACGAGACGGAGGCCGAGGAGATGGCCGGCACGTCGGTGGTCTCCACCACCTACGGCTCAATGGGCACTGTTTACGGCGGCATGGGTGTGCTGGGGCCCACCCGAATGGACTATCCGGGAACTATCGCTAGCGTTGCAGCGGTTGCCATATATATCGGTGAAGTGCTGGGGGCTCGATGATCTCCCACCAGCCGCCCAACTATCGTCAGAGCGCCCCGTTACGGGGGTGAGAAAGACCAGGAAGGTCAGGCGTGGCACGCGACTATTACGCTCTGCTCGGCGTGAGCAAGGGCGCCAGTGATGCGGAGGTCAAGGGCGCCTATCGGAGGTTGGCCCGCGAGCTGCATCCCGACATCAACCCCGATGCGGCCGCGCAGGCGAAGTTCAAGGAAATCAGCGTCGCCTACGAGGTTCTCAGCGATCCCGAGAAGCGCCGCATCGTCGATCTGGGCGGCGATCCCCTGGAGAACGCCGCTTCGGCCAATGGCTTCAGCGGATTCGGTGGGCTGGGCGACGTGTTCGAGGCCTTCTTCGGCGGTGGCTCCGCGTCCCGCGGTCCGACCAGCCGGGTTCAGCCGGGGTCGGATTCGCTGCTGCGGATGCGCCTGGACCTCACCGAATGCGCCACCGGGGTGACCAAGCAGGTCACTGTAGATACCGCGGTGTTGTGCGATCTGTGCCAGGGCAAGGGCACCAACGGCAACTCTGCCCCGGTGGCCTGCGATACCTGTGGCGGTCGCGGCGAGGTGCAGAGCGTTCAGCGTTCGCTGCTGGGACAAGTGATGACGTCGCGTCCGTGTCCGACCTGCCGGGGAGTCGGGGAGGTAATCCCCGATCCGTGTCATCGCTGCGGTGGCGACGGCCGGGTGCGGGCCCGCCGGGAGATCAGCGTCAAGATCCCGGCCGGGGTAGCCGAGGGAATGCGGGTCAGGCTCGCGGCTCAGGGCGAAGTCGGCCCTGGCGGGGGGCTGGCCGGTGACCTCTACGTCGAGGTCCACGAACAGATGCACGACATTTTCGTCCGTGATGGTGACGATCTGCACTGCACCATCTCGGTTCCGATGGTGGACGCGGCCCTGGGCACCACGATCACGGTGGACGCGATCCTGGACGGGCTGATCGATATCGCCATCCCGCCGGGCACCCAGCCCGGCTCGGTCACGCCGCTGCGCGGTCACGGCATGCCCCACCTGCGCTCAGGGGTTCGCGGCGACCTGCACGCCCATATCGAAGTAGTGGTGCCCTCCAGGCTGGACAGCCGCGACACCGAGCTGCTGGGTGAGCTGAAAAAGCGCCGCAGCCGCGATGTGGCCGAGGTTCAGTCAACGCATGCCGCCAGCGGCGGATTGTTCAGCCGGCTGCGCGAGACCTTCAGCGGTCGTTAGCAGCGGTCGTTGGCAGCGGCTCGTTAACAGCGACACTATTGGTTTGGCGGGTTTGGCGGGTTTGGCGCCCGGGTGTTGCACCGCTGGAGCGTCGAACCCGCTGCCCCACCGGTAACAGTGGTGCAGGCGCTGCAGAAGTCCGACCGTTCGGAGTTGGCAATCGAGCTGGCCACCGAAGCGGGCGCGGACGGATTCGTGGCCTGGCAGGCGTCGCGTTGTGTCGCTCGGTGGGAGGGGCCCCGGATGGACAAGGGCCTGCGCCGCTGGCGGGCGGTGGCCCGCTCCGCGGCCCGCCAGTCCCGGCGTCCGCATATTCCGTGCGTAGAGGGCATGGTCTCTACCGCGGCGTTGGTGCAGCGGGTCCGCAACGAGGTGGCATCAGGCGCGGTGGTGTTGGCACTGCACCAGGACGCGACGGTTGCGTTGACGGACGTTCGTTTGGCACAAGCGAATTCGCTGACGCTGCTGGGCCGGCCCGGAGGGCGGAATCGCCGACGACGAGATCGCCGCTCTACTCGACGCCGGAGCGGTCTCAGTCAGGCTCGGCCAGACCGTCCTGCGGACCTCGACGGCGGCCGCGGTCGCGCTGGGTGCCCTGGGAGTGCTGACCCCGTGGTGGGGGCTGGGCGGAATCGGCGGGATCGAAGCCAGGTCGTGTGGCGCCTAAAGCA
>Ga0114921_10000451_pt1 | contig 17442 bp, 35 predicted proteins | sample BentaG_FD_87016 | JGI IMG/M metagenome (GOLD analysis project Ga0114921, IMG submission 87016) | Deep subsurface microbial communities from South Atlantic Ocean to uncover new lineages of life (NeLLi) - Benguela_00093 metaG | ecosystem: Environmental > Aquatic > Marine > Oceanic > Sediment ...
ATTCAATAATTCTATAAATTCTCTATTACATCTTTTTAAATTTTTATTTATTAATTTCACTTCAGTTATATTTAATTCTTTATTAAAAGTTAAATCAAATTTACCAATAAATTCTTTAATTTCTGTTTTTTTCATTTTTTTATTCTATCAATTCTGTATGTATTATCTCTTATTTTATATGCTAAATAAATTAAAATAAACCAAGTTATTCCAAATACTATTACTAATAATATATTTTCCTTATTCATTTTATAATTCTATATCTTTTCTAATACTTCTTATTAAATCCTTAATACTATCTAATTTCAATTCAATTATATCTAATGTTTGTAATATTTCGTTTTTATTCATTTTTAATAATTGAAAAAACTTTTGTTTTTTCAAACTGTAAAAATTTATTAAATTTTTACATAAAAGAAAAAATAAAAAATTAAAGTAACTTTCTAATATTTATATAATCTGTTCCACCAGCTTGTCTTTTAAAATATTTTTCTATAAGATAACCTAATGATTGCTTAGTTTTCTTATGTATCGTTGCTATTTGTTTAATTATTTTTTGATATTCACCCTTACTTATTTGTTTTCTATGTTTTTTATGTTTAAGAACTCTATTTTTATATTTTCGTTTAGTTCTTAGTTTCTTCACGAACAAACTTATTTCTTCTACTGTTCCTGAAACTTCTACTCCATTTATATTAGCTTTCATTTTTCTATTCTCCACCACCTTCTTTTGTTAATTGTTAATATTAGTTACTTTATAAATCTTTCTATTTCATAAAATCCATACCAAAATTAAAACTCCATATAAAAATAAAAGAATACCATAAAAGTTGTTTCCAAGTATTAACAGTAACAAAAAGTAAAATAAAAAATATAAGCATTAAAACAAAATATTTTTTTCTTTTACTCATCTTATCTCACTTCTTTTAATTTCCTTTCTATCTAATTTTTTTCTAACAAAGTTTTCTAATCTATCAATTTCAACTATGTTTTTTAATCTTTTTCTTTTTAATTCCTGAATTTCCTGATAATATTTTATATTATCTTCTTCTAAGTTATATTTTATATTCATAGTTTCTAATATCTGATTTTTTTCTACCATTTTATAAACATAAACCAAAATTAATACCCCATATAAAAATTAAATAATACCATAAAATTTCTTTCCAAGTATTAAATACTATATCAAATACAACAAAAAATATAATAATTAAACTAATATAAATTATTTGTTTATTATTCATTTTAATTGAAAACACCTTTTTGTTTTTAATTTCCTTAAAAATCTTTTTTAGATTTTTATTGATATTTAAAATTATAAAATTTTACAGGGTTAATAAAGAAAAGAGACGAAAATACTTACTTGAAATAAGAATTTTCAAACTTTATTAACTTCTCGTATTTCATAATTTTTTACCAAAATTTAAATTTTCTCCAAAAACTAGGATTAACTTTAATATTTAAATCTTTTATTATTCTTTTTTGTTCTTTTAATTTATCTTTTAGTTCTAATAATTCCTGTTTTTTAACTAACATATCTTTAAGTTTTTCTTCTTTCTTTTTCATATCTTCAATAGTTTTATTAATCTGTTCTTTTTCATAATCACTTTCAACCATTTTAATCACTCCTTTTTATTTTCATCTTCAGGTTTATATTCTTTAATAAATTTTATTAATCTTTTCCAATTAAATATTAAGTAATATAATACTATTAATATTATAATAATAATTACAATCCATTTTATTGTATTTAAATTATTAAAAATAAAAATATTATAATTAAAAATTAAATAATATAATCCTAATGTAATATTACCCATAATAACAATAGTTTCTAAAATTAAACTAAAATTAATAATAAAAAATTTTTCATTACCTATTGGTTTTATTTTACTAACTAAATGTTTTAAAAACATAAAATATAATATATTAAGGATAATTATTTTTAAAACTAAATTATTAAACCCTATTAAATAATCTGAACAAACTTTTTCTATATATCCTGTTGGATATAAAGGAAATGTATTATTAACTTCATTTATCATTTTTAATAATATATTCTTCAACATATTCAGTATGTAAATCTAATAATATTCTTTGTAAATTATCATCAGGTAATTCTAATATAGCTTTTTTTCTTTCCTTTAACCATTTCAAATATTTATTACTTATAATATTTATAATATCAACATCAATATCAATATTAATTAATTTTAAAGAAGTATTACATTTAGGACATTCTAACAATTCACAATTATTACTAACATAATTACATTTTGAACAATATAATCCTTTAGTTTTTATTTTTATTTTCATTTTTTAATTTTTTATTTACTTGTTCTAACCATTTAATTTTTTTAAATAAATTACTTTTATCTGTATCTATAATTAATTTATAAGCATTTAATTTAATTAATTCTTGTTTGTATTCATCTATAATATTAGAAGTTCCTGATAAAATAAGTAATAATCCTATAAAATTAAAGAAAAAATATATTCCATAAATATATAATAAATTATTAACATCATAAATAAATCTAAAATTTAAAATAACTATTAATATAAATGCTGATAATATATATAAAAATAAACCAACACCTAATAAACCTTTTAATCTTTCATCTGAATATTTTAAATTTAATATATTGATTTTCATTTTATTTAAAATTTTTCTTTTTAATAATTATTTTTTTAGCTTCTATATCCGCAATTTTTTCTAATGTATTATAAGCACTTTCAGTCATAAAATCTCTATTTTCATAATAATCATTTATTAAATTAATTAAAATATCATTTCTAGTTAGCATATTCTAAACCTTTAAAATTTTTAATTTCCATTTTATTTATCTCTTTATTTAATTCAAAAAATTTTATTTCAGTTTTTCTTAATTCTTTCTTTAAATTTTCTAATCTTTCTATTTCTAATTGTTCTTGTGTTTTAACAGGTATATTATTTTCATTTAAAAATATAAAATTATTAATTATTTTATAATTATTTGTATTACAATAATCTAATATATTTTTAGTTATTTTTATTTTAGCTTTATTTATATCTATCCCCTGAACATTTTTATTAAGAAGTAAATCTTTAAATCTATTAAAATTATTTAAATCTTCAGTAAGTTCTTTTTCAATATATTCTAAATTTTCTTTATCTAAATTATCAATTTTCATTTTATTAATCTTTGTAAATGATAATATTTATTAACATTATTATTCTTTAATTTTAATAGTTTTACTCTTAGTTTGAATCTATTTATAAAATTTTCATATATTTTAAAATGCCTTTCACAATAATAAAATTTAATAGAAAATAAAATACCGAATAATTTTCCTTTTTCATTACAATTAAAATAGTTACATTTCATTTTTAAAATAATTTAAAAATCCATACAGCTATTAGAATTATTTAATCAACTTTGGGGAAGTTAAACAACAAAATAATAGCTATATGAACTTATCCTACTATGGTAAGATAAAAATAAAAAGATTAAAAAATTACTTAAAAAGTAATTTATAATCTTTATATTTAAAGGTTTTTGCTTTATTCTGTATCATTCCATTATAAACTAATTTTATTTGTTGTTCTTTCTGTATGTTATTACTACTGATTAAATCAACTACTATTGAAGAAACAAAAACAACCTTTAAACCTTCTGTTGTTTTTACTTTTAATGCAAAACTATCTTTATAAGTTGCACTTTCTTCATATCCCATATACTTTCCTTCTAAACTATCACCTTCTTTTTCAAACTTTATTACATCTCCTGATGTAGCTTCTTTATATTCTTCATTACCCATTTTATTCACCTTTGTTTGTTTTTTCTTTACAGGATATTCTATCCCATAAGTAGTAAGTTTTTTATTTTTCTTTGCTAAATAAAATATCATTTTTATTTTTGTTTTTTAATAATTCTTTTTTTAATTCTTTAGTTAAACTTTCTAAATATATAATAACTTCACATACTTGTCTATTAGAACAATTACCAATTACAACGGTATTGGTATGTTCTTTAGTAGTAGTAATACCAAAAAAACCAAGTCCTTTATTTTCTTTTACTTTTTTAATTAAATCTTCAATAATCATTTTAAATACCTTATTTAGATAATTATTATAAATTTAAGTATATAGTATATAATATAAATATAAACCAAAACATTAAAGATGAATATTTTAATGTTTTCCAATATTTAGTATGTTTCATTTTAAAATATGTAAAAATTTAATAAATTTTTACAGTTTGAAAAATTAAAAAATTTTTCAATTAATAAAAATAAAAAAAATTATTTTATCAGGTCATAGTAAAAGTGTCTTTCATCTTCTTTATAACAAACACTTTCATAATGTAACTCATTAGAAATGGGATTAACTATTAAACCAAAATGTATTAATGCACCATTTCTATTATCGCATTTCTCTTTAGCTACTATTTGTAAATCTCTATATGTTTCTTTAACATTACTACCACAACCTAATAAAGTAGTTCCTAAAACAAAAAAAATAAAAAGCAAAGCTATTTTTTTCATTCTTCAGAAACACCTTTTTTCTTCTTTATTTCTTCTAAAAGTTCTTTCTGTTCCTCAACAGATAGTTCTTTTATTTCTTTTCTTAACTCTCCCTTAACCCCTTCTCTGTGTGTTGGTCTTAATCCGAAAAAAGTTCTAATGTCTTTACCACTCAAATCATCTCCTATAAATTCGTGCTTTTCTTCTTCTAATCTTTTTCCTACAACTTCAACTTCATCAGGGTATATCCCAACAACAATCCTCTTATCTTTTTTATTTTCTTTTTCTTTACCCATTATTTTTCAACTCCATAACTTCACTTTTCTAAGCGTTGCTATAGTGAAATAGTAATAGAAGCCAGTTTATAAAGTTTTTGGAAATTCAATATCTAATATTTCAATAGAAATATTTTAATCTATATTCTCTATTATATGTATTGGAGAACTTGTTTGCAGTTCTTCAGGTTTAAAAGGTTTGTCCCATTTTCTCTTATCATCTTCAAATTTGAAATTTTTTTCAATCATTATTATTTGATTATATTTTAAATCTCTGCTATTAGCTTCTTTAAATTTTACAAATTTTTCATAAACAACTTTTTTATTTTCTATTAAGTTATCAAATTCCTTTAAACTTTTTAATTTTGGAATACCTTTAACTTTAATGAATTTTGTTATTTTTTTTATTATATCTATTTCTTCTTTTATAGGATTTTTCTTTCCTATATCCATAGAAATTTCTGCTTCAAAAGAATAGACTTTTGGTGCTACAATTTTACCTTTTAATATAGAATATTCTAATTTTAATTCTCCTAATTGAAAATCATCTGTTTTTAAAATTTTATCTGTAATAATACTATCAGTATCATAATAATAAACATTATCAACACCTATATCTATAATTTTTTCATAAAGTTTAGTTCTCCCATAAGCTGTAGTATAAATTGAAAATATAGGAATTATAAAAGTTGGAATATAAGTAGCTTTTTTTCTAGTTACATAAATATAATCTCCTCTTACCATAGACTTAAATGCTTTATTTTTTATAAAATTTTCAAATTGTTCTCCTGTTAAACTATTTATATGATAAATTTGTTCATTATTATCATATTTCTGTGCAAATTTTCCATATAAGGAATTTAAATGCAATTTTACAACTTGTTCTAAAGGTGATTTATTTATTTTATATTTATATCTTTTTGTAAATAAATGTATTACATAATCTTCAAAAGGTTTAAATGTTTTTGTGTAATAAATACATTCTCCAAACTTTAAAATTTCATATCCTAACTTTAAAGCTTTTCTTAATTCATAAAAAGTATAGTAACCTGAAAATATACCTGTTGGAAAAATTAATTTATAACCCCCTGTTTTTTCTTTTTCATTATTAAATCTCCTGTAAGGTAAATAAGGTAAATTAATATCTTTATTAATTTTAACTGTAACATTCATTAATCCTTCATAACCATCATTTTCTAATAAATCATAATAACCTTTTTTTAAATATTTTTCAAAATTCGGATTAGGATATTTATTTCTCATAACATCTGGATATAAAGAATTATAATCATAATATTTTAATTCTAAAAAATCTACTTTTCCTCTTTTTAAAACCTCATTTCTTGCACCATAATATCCTTTTAATAAAGTTTTAATAGTATTTTCGTTTTGATGTAATGTTCTATCTAAATAATTTCTTTTAAATAAATCCATAGAAGTTGATGCAATAGTCATTTTCATACAGCAATTTAAATCATTAAAACCTTTCTGCAACATCTTCATAAATTCAAAAGTTATTCTAGTATCTATTTTATTATATTTTTCTAATTCAATTCTTTCAGCTAAATTTTTTGGTTTTCTTTTAAAACAAGTTGGAGAAGGTAATTTAGATAAACCTATAATTTTACCCATTTCCTTTACTGATAATTTGGAAAAATTCATACTGTCAATAAATTTAATAATATTATTTCTTTCTTCTGATTTATATTTAGCTTGTATAATATTAGAACCTCTTATTGTTAATAGAAAATTCTCTATAACATCAGTATTCTCAAACAAAGCAAAGAAATCAAATCCTAAATTTGTAGCTGTAATATAACTATTTTCATAAAAAATTAAAGTATTTAAAATATAATCAATAAATTCTAATTTATTCCAAAAGACTTTATCTATAATAGAAACAAAATTATTCTTACTTCTAGGATTTCTATATTCACCATAAATAGAACCCATTAAAAATTTATTTTTTAATCCGTAAGTTTCAATATCAAAGGCAAATATATTCTTAATTTTTATATCTTTTATCAGGGGTTTTAAAATTTTTAATCAACTCTTTTTTAACAATTTTATATAACTAATTAAGTAATATAAAATAAGTAAACCATTTTATAAATTTCATTTTAAGTTTCTGCTTCTACATAACCATTAGCTTTTAATTTTCTGCTATCAGTCCATCTATTATCTTCTAATGTTTCAAAATAAAAGAATTTTTCACCTGTAATGGAAAAGCTATCAGGAGAAAAAGGTACATCTTTATAAGCACTTTTAAATGCTTCTCTTTTAGCCCTATTTAATTCTGTAATGTTACTTAAATCGTGAATATGAGAATAACCAAAAACTGTAACAGGATTTCTCCCCTTTTTTCTAAATTCAAATCTTAATTGTAATTGCCCACTTGTTTTTGATTTAACTTGTTCAGTAATTATTTTTCTTGAATTAACCCAAGTAATGATTTTTCCTTCATCAGTAAATTCAACTTTTCTAGGAACAAACATTTTCATTCTAACTTTTTTTCTCATAATTTTAAAAACCCCATAGTTTTTAAAAATTCTAGAAAATTTTTTTATAAATTTTCTATAAGAAAAAGGTAAGACGATGTTTTATATAAATAATATTATGAGGGAACATATAGCTTAGAAAGAGATATTACTTAATGGTGAGAATATTTATTAGTTACTATAAAGTAGTTATGACTATCTTTTAGTGGTTAAATCTTACAATTTCATCAGTATCATACAGGTTAAAAATAGGTTTTGCTTTAACTATCCACTTACCTAATATTTTTAAATCCCTATTACAAATTTCAACAACAATAAACATATCTTTGTTTTTATCTTTAAAACATTTAGGTAATATAAATCTTTCAGTATTAAATCTTAATCTTTTATCAACTTGTGAAAAAAATTGTGTAGAATAATATAAATCAACTCCTGTTTTTCTTGTTTGATTAAAAAAATAACTCATTAATTTATTTCTAGTAGTTCCTGAACTTCTACTATCAATATAAACATAAATTTCATCTAAAAACATACAAACATCTTTTAAATTATATTTTTCAAAATCAGTAAAAAAATCATCAGGAATAATTTTAGGTTTTTTAGTATTAGGTAATTTTGGAAAAGTTAATTTATAATTAGAATATATTTGTTTTCCTTTTTTATATTGATTAAATGCTTCTAAAGTCATAAATAAAGTTTTTCCAGAACCTCTATCTCCTATAGTTCCAATAATCACAATACTCACCTTTTACATTTATTTAATTTAAACTTAGCTTTTTGAATACCTTTTAATATATGACAATTATTTATATATTCAGTAATTTTACCTAAATTTAACAATATTTTATTTTTATTAATGATTTTATTAATATCTTGTTCAATATTTTCATTAAATTTTTTAATATTGATTATAGTATAACTCATAATATCACTTATTTATTTAAAATTCTTGACATAAAATTAGGTTGCCTTTCCCTATTTTCTCTTTCTGTTTTTAAGCCATCTAAAAATTCTGCTACTCTTTTTCTTTTATGAGAACACATATAAAGCAAAAAATTTTCTATAAATTTATTAATTATATCTTCAATAGGGTATTTTAAATTTAATCTAGGAAAATTACTTTTTCCATATTTTTTAGCAATATGTTTTAATTTACAAATTTCAACTATTTGTTCAAAAGTTAATTCTGTAATAAAAGGTAAATTTTTATTATCTAATAAATCTTTAATTACAGTATCAGATTTCCCTGAACCTGTAATATCTGTAATACTTTCTTCTATATCTGTAACTGTTTTAACATTTGTATCTACCATTTTTTAAATTATATATTTAAACGAAAATGATTTTTTATATGTTGGGGTATTGAAATATTTTTTTCTTCACAAATCATTTTAAGAACTTGGAATAAAAAAATTTCTCCTTTAATTAAATCATTTTGTTGTTCAATAATAAAATAAAAATCTTTTTTTATAGCTTTTAACAAATTAATATCAAAAGCTTTATTAGTAATACCACTAATTAACATATCAGATTTAATTTTAACTTCTTCAGCTTTTTCACTTATAACTTCTTTTAATCCCATATTTATCACCTTTAATATTTACTTTTTTGGTGGAGTTGCACCTAATAATTCCATTAAATCAATTACACCTATAAAGTGTAAAATTATAGCTAATCCAATTCCTATAATTATTAATATAATAGTCCATTTAATAGCTTTTTTAAATTCTGTTGGTGGTTTTAATAAATTTAAAGTAAAATTTGTATGTAAAACTCTAAATAAAGTTTCTGCTGTATCTATTTCAATATCCTTTTTAAATTTGGTATTAGGTTTTTGAATATCTATCTGAATAGGATATTTTTTATTTATTTTTTTAACTAATAAAATTTCTTCATCTGAAAATTTTAATTTTTCAGTTAAATCTAGTGGTATAGGTATATTATCCCAATAATATGCGTATGGTATTCTCCCTCTCCTATAATAAATAAAATCTTTATTTACAGTATATAATTTGTGTGTTTTAGTATTTTCATCATAAATTTCAACTAAATCATTTTTTATTTTTCTTCTACATAATTTTATCTGTTTATCAGGATATATTAAATAAATTCTTAATCTAGTATCAAATATATTAAACCATAACCAATAAATACCAAACGCAACTAATACAATTATATCTATAATTATATATAACCAAAAATCTAAAAATCCATAAGCCATAAAAATCACCTACTCTCCATATTTTTCATTTTTATTTGTTAATCATATATCCAAATTCTAACTCTAATTTCATTTGCTCTTACATCATCTTTAGCACGATATATAGTTATTGAAGTAATATTTAAATGTAAATAATAAAATCCTCTTTCTGTTGAAGAACCACTTATTGTATCTTTAGTAAAACCATAATAAAGATTATGAACTAATGTATCTGGATTTTTTGCTTCAATCATTACAACATAATTATTAGAATTACCACCAACATTATGGTTTAATGTTTTAAATTCATTTTGATTTATACTAATCCAATCACTATTATAAATTGGTGAATTAATATAACCTATTGGTAATGTTCTTGTAGCTTCTATAATTTCACAATCTGATATAATTGAAATAGAAGATATAAGGGAAATTATTAAAATCAATACAAATATAAATTTAATCATATCTTTTCCAAATTCCAATTTATTTTAAAATTTTTTTAAAATTTTTAATAACATTAAAAAAAATCTTAAAGATTTTTTTAACTTATTTTAATTTATTAATCATATTTCCATATTCTTATTCTACCATATTCTAAATTATAAACATCTTCTTCATCATAATGAGAACTAATATAAATACTTTCATTAGTTAAATTATGAAACATAGCAGGTAATCCTCTTGAAATTCCTAATGTATATTCTTTTCCTATAAAATTTATAATATATTTACTTACATTACCACCAATATTATGATTTAATTTAATACTTTGATTAAAAAAATAAATCCACCCACTATCATAAGTTGGTATTTGAAAATTAGGTATTATTACAGCTTCAGTAATTTCACAATTAGTTACAATTGAAATTGAAGATACAAGAATAACTATTAAAATTAATATAACACAAAATTTAAATATAGTTTCTGAATTAAATTCTTCCATTTTTATCAACCTCATTTATTTTAAAGTTTTAATTTGTTTTTTATCTCTAATAGTTTTTATTTCTTTTATTTCAATAAATTTACCTTTTTTCATATATCCTGCTAATCGTTGTTTTCCATTTTTAATTTTTCTATATCTATAATGTATTTTTCTTTTATATACCATTTTAATTTACCCAAATAATTTTCCAATAATACTTTTAAGTATTCTTGGAAAACTACCTAAACAGTTTTCCAATAACTTTACCTGTTTTAACTAACCCTTTTTCTATTTTTTGTATCTTCTTTTTTCCCTTTTCTCTTTCTTCAGAACCTATATCTTTTCTAGCTTGTTTTAATTCTTTAATTTCTTGTCTTTCTTTTGCTATTATTTCTTTTTCGTGTTCTATTACTAACTCTTTATGTAACTTTTCCTTTTGTTTTTTAATTTTTTCTTTTAATTTTTCTTCTGTTCTTTCTCTTCTTTCTTTTGCTTTTCTTTCAAAAAATCCTATATCTTCGTGTTTGTTATTACCCATAGATTTTTTTATTTCTGATTTTTCTCTATTCATACTCATTTCATTTACCATTTTAATACCACCTTTAGTTTTATTTTAATTTATTTTTTAATTCCTTTCTGGTGCAAGAAAAAAATTAATTTAATTTTTTTCTAAGCATTCTATCTTCTTTTTCTCTTTCTCTTTGTAAATCTTTTTTTCTTAAAAAATTATTAACTTGTTGTTTAGTTTGATTTACTCTAATTAATCTACCACCTTCTTTACTTTCTTTAGCTATTGAAAATGTTTTAGTTGGTAAATGTTCAATAACCCAATATCTATTACCTCTCCCTTTTTCTCTATAAAAAACTTCTGGAAAATCTTTAAATTTTTTAGTTAGTTTAACCATTTTAATCAACTCCTTATTTTAATTTTTTACGTTGTTTTTTATCTCTTTCTTTTTCTAATTTTTCTATATTCTTTTCACCTTTTCTTATTTGCCTGTTTCTTATTTCAGTTTTAATTAAATGTTCTTTATTTTTTAAAGCTAATAAATAAGTAAAATCTTTTTTAATTTTAGGTAATCGTTCTTCTTTTGATATTTTACTTTGTGTTTCAAAGAGTTTACTATTTAATTCTTTTCTATTATCTTTTCTTATTTTTCTTGAAAAAGTTAATACCATTTTTTATACCACCTTTAAATTTTCCTGTGCTTAGTGGGTGGGTATAAAGAGGGTTACTACCCACCCACTTTAGCAAAGTTGGAATTATAACTTAATTTGATTTAATCATACCAAAACCCATACTTAAAATAATAACTACATTAATAAAAATAAAAATAATTACTGAATTTTGAAATAAAGGATTTAAATCAACAAATCTTATAAATGATATTGAAATTAATATACCCATCAAACAACTTAAAAAAATCATAATTCCCTGTTCATATTTAAATCCTAAAAATAATAAAGTTAATGATATAAATATAAATAAAGTATATAATAAAAACGTATTAGTATTAGTTACAACTTCAGCTAATGTTGGTGGTATTGTTGGGGCTGGAATAGCACTTAAATTAAAACTGTATGCTTCTACTACACAATTTAATAAACCTATTGAATTAAAAATAATTTTATCATCATTATTATAAACATAAATTAAATAACCTTTATCAGTTTTTTCTATACTAACATCTGAATTAGTATTAAAATCTACCCATACATAATTATCTATAACAAAATGTCCTTTATATTTTGAATAAGGTAAATATTTTATATTTTTATTAGATGTTAATTCATAAACTTTATGTGATGTTTTTTTAGAATAATAAAATTCTGTTGTATATCTATCAGTTAATTTTTTTGTATCTGTATATAATTCATTTCCATTTATTGATTTAATATAAATTTTAGTTCCTGAAAAATCAAAAGATAATTCATTATATTTTCTATAAATAACATTAGCTTTTGAAATAACTGCTAAAGAATGACTATCACATAATCTAACAGTTTCTATAAAAGATACATTATTCCAAGATGTAGTATCAATATTTGTTATATAATTAAAAGTAGTTCCTGAAAGTGAAGAATTAGTAATATTGAATTTCAGAAGATTATCACTTTCTCTAGTTATATTAAGTTCAAAAAATGTTAAATCTCTATTATCTGTTCCTGATAATTGGATATTTATACTACCATCATTTGAATATATAGAACTATTATCTTCTAAAGGTAATATTGAAATAATAATAGGAAAACCAATATCTAAAGTAAAATAAATAATTGAACTATTACCACTATTACCATAACCATCAAAAGCATTAATTTTCAAATTATAATTATTATTACTACCATTCCAAACAGTTATATTTGTAGTTGTTGTTATATTTAAAGTATCATTAATATAAATTTGATATGTTATAATATCATTATCATTATCAATAGAATTAAAAATTATTTTTCTTGTATTATTTATTTCATTATTATAAGGAGAATAAATAATTGGAATTGTTGGAATAGAATTTTTTATTTTAATTGTAAATATTTGTGAAACACTAATATTATTAGAACTATCATTAGCCCAAAATTGAAAAGACATTAAACCTCTTGTCATATTTATAGAGAGATTAAAAATAGTTGTAACAAAAGTATCAGAAGCACCATTAAAAATTATTTTTGAAGTATTAATTAAAGAACCTGTTAAATTAGTGGATAATAAAACCGTATCCACATCAATATCATCAGAAACAGTTATATTTATTTGTAAAATATTATTAAAAAAAGGTGTTGTATCAGTAGCATTAGTTTTATTATTTGAAAATGTTGGAGGGTTTATATCTAATTTTTTTGGTCTGTCTCCGTTACTTACCCATATATCTCCAACTCTCCAATGTGCATTTCCCCCAAGCTGACTGCTATAATCAAATATCGCCAATCGCCTAATCCCTGTTATATCCCAAGTATGACAAGGTTCACCGTCTATATATACAGTAGCTTTATCTATTACTGAATAATTAAATATAATTGTGTGATTTATGGTATAATCTATTGGAATTACAGTTAAATTACAAGCGGTAGTTTTGTCATAAACCCAATGAGTAGCATTAACATCAGTCCTAATACCTAAATATATAGCGTCTGGTACTTCAAGTGAGACATCCGCTCTGGTGAGAGTAGAACCATTATCATAAACTATAAATCCTATTTTTCCTCTAAAGGTTGTATTTGTTGCACTCATTATATACTCCATTCCCATAGTTACACCTTCAAAAAACAAACTAAAATCATCTTGACCCATAGGGAAATCACTATCATATACTCCCCCATTAGGGATAGCCCAACCTGCGTTATTACTACCAAGTCCATCATAAATCGCTGTCCCATTTATGCTTAAACCGTCTCCAATCATATCAGTTAAATAATTAGTTCCATCAAAATAATAATCTGTTCTTTCTGTAGAAGGGAGTGCAAAAATAAAACTACTTAAAATTATTAATAAAAACATATACAAAAATATTTTATTCTTTAAATTTTTCATTTTTTAATTATCCCAGAGGGATACTTGAAAATTATTTATAATTTTCAATTACCTCTTATCATTCTAACTATTGTTATAAACAAAGGAATAGCAAATACATAAGTTGCTAATTTTATTATTATATTTACAATTAAAGGAAATGAAGTATAATATCCAAATAATAAAATAACTAAATTAAGAAAAAATTTACCTATTCCTAATATAGCTTTTAAACCTGATGATGTATGTTCTATTCCTGTTTCATTTATATTAGTTTGAAATTCAGAAACAGAAACCCCAACAGTAGTAAATTCTTGTTGTTCTATTGGTTCTTGATTATAAAGAAAAACAAAAGTATTTAACAATAATAAACATAATAAACTACCACTCATTAATATTGTATCGTTTGCCATTTTGCATTTTAACTCATTTTCAATTATTCAGTATTACCACTAGAAAATTTAAATATAGCTAAATATACTAATAAAGAAGCAAAAATAAATATAGTAAATACCAACCATATAGGAAAAATACGTAAATAAGTTAATGCTATAGTTCCTAATATAGCAATAATAATACTAACAAAAGCACTTTTAAACTTTTCATTAGCTGCCATAATTAAAGCAATAATTACAAAAATACCAAAAAATACTTTTGAAGCTACAGATTTAAAACCGAAATCGTGCAAAGCGTCAGGAACTTTAGAAGCCCAATCATCTAAACCCCCTGTTGTTCCTGTTTCAGAAACATCAGAAGCACCACCTTGTTGTCCTTGTAAATTACAAAATTCTGAAATTGTTACAGTTACAGCGTGAGTTGTATATACTGAAAAATCACTTAAATCTGCTGTATCTTGTAAATATATTTGTGTTTCATAACTACCAACAACATCATATAAACAAGAAAATTTAGCAGGAGAATTATCTGTTAAAGTTCCATTTGAAATATTACCATCATCAAAACAATCATAAGCTACTCTAGTAAAATCATTTTCTAAATTAGTATAACTTATTTCATAACTAACTAATGTATTATTACAAATAGGATTACCTGTGTCCCACGCAACCTGTGTAATTACAGGTTTTTGATTATCATAAGTAAAACTAGAAACATTAATCATATCTTCATTTCTTTGACAAATTAAATCATTATTACTATCACCATTAATATCAGCTAAAACTAAATGATTATATATACTATCTATATCTAAATCATAAATAGGAGTAGTATCATTCGTTAAAAAAGAAGCAATACTACCATCTTTATTTATAATTCTACTCCATACCCATAATTCATATTGGTTATCAAAATCAAAATTACTCCAAACTGCTTTACCATATAAAGTAGTAGAAGCTTCTTTTATATCCCCTGTTCCTTCTGATATAGTAGTATTTAAAAAACCTGAAACTCTATATAATTCATCACATTCATAATCATAAACTACTAAATCAGGATTTTTATTTCCTGCTGTATAAATATAAAGTTCTAATAAATAAATATCATTAAAACTATCACCATCATAATCACAATTTAAAGCACCTTCTTGTGCATAACAAGTATGTAAACCTGTTAAATAAGGACTTCTTTGATTACCATAATTTATTGTAGCTTTACAATTTTCACTCCCATCAATTATATTATGTATTCTTAAAAAAGAATATGGGGAACATAATAAAGCACCATCATTACAATAAACACTATCAGTAATTACTATTTCTTTAACACCACCATCTAAATCAGCTTTTTGTATTTGATTAATTCCATTTGTTGTAGTAATATTATAAATATTAGTAAAACTTCCATCATTATTATTTTTTAATAAAATTAATTCATTACAAGTAACATCATAAATAAAATAGACATCTAAATCACTATCACCATCATAATCTATATAAATAGGTATTGAACCACTAATGCAATCATCACCATCTAAAGTATGAACAGGAACGGTATCATATTCATTAGTGCTATCATAACAATAAAAATTTCCATCAATTCCAACATAACAACATTTTTCAACAGCACCCCATAATGTATGACAATTCAAACCATTACCTTCAGTAACATTTTCAATATTTTTTTCTAAATTCCAAGTTCCATTATAAGTCATAACATATAAAGAATGATTACCACCAACTGTATTAGTAACAAAAATTAATTCTAAATCACCATCATCGTCCCAATCTGTAACTTCTGCATTACCTCTTATTGATATATTAGAAGATGTATAAGCACTTTCATAATTATAAGCTGTTCCTGTATATAATCTTATTTCACTACCTCTAAAAATTATAATTTCATTTAAACCATCATTATCTAAATCAGCGACTAATGGTTCAACTAATGAAGTTTTATCTGAATTAATAAAAGAAGTAGTTATATTTTCATCAATAAAAGAAACACCATTATCCTGAACATAACTTCTAACAGCGTCAGAACCTGTTTCTCTCCAACTCCCACCATTAACAATAAATGAAAATAAGATTAAAAACAAAATTATTAAAATTATTCTTCTTCCCAGAGGGAAATTTAAAAAACTTTGTTTTTTAACATTCATTATTAACCCCTCATTTTATTTTTTCAATTTAAAAAATAAAAAAGAAAAAAGATATTATTCTTTCTTTACAAGTTTGTGGTAAAACCCTATTATTACAGCTATTACTAAAATCAACGAAACCAAAATTAATAATGTTCTGGAACTTGTTTCCTTTACATAAGTATCAGGGTAATAAGTGTAATCAGCGTAACAAGTTAAGCTTCCTGTAGCATTACAACTTAAATCACCTGTTGATAATGTTACATTACAAAATTCTGAATATAAACTTTCACTTGTTTCATTTCTTAATGTTGGTATTGCTGTTAAATCATCATTTGCTAATTTTCCTGTTGAAGCATTTACGCTAGATAAAGTTACAGTTTCATTATTAATAGAAGTTATTGTTTGTCCCTGTTGTGTGCTAGTAGTTACAGCTATTAATAAAGAAATCACTACTACAGCTATAATAATAAATGTTGTAATTCCTTGTTCTTTCATTTTAGTTACCTTTTTAAATTAAAAAGAAAAAAATAAAAACTTTTTAATTTATTGTGCTATTTTCTGTCCACGCATTATACTCATAATTAGCCCAATAACTAATATTAAAGTAGTTAATCCTAACAAAATGGAAGCACCACCTGAAAGGTTACTTTGAGCTGCAGTTATTTGAGTAGCTATAGTTCCTATTAAAGCTGTAAAGACAAATACACCTAATACAACATTAATGAAACTACCAATTTTAAAATCAGCTTTGTTTCCTAGTTTCATAAAGAAATCACCTATATCGTGTTTTAGTATTGTTTATTTTAAAATCACTATTCCTTTCTGAAATCAACTAAATAAACAACCTAGTAAAATAGAAATGAAGGGTAGTATATAAACTTTTGATGAAACTCTTTAGTGGTATCAGTTTATAATATATAGTTTGTAAAGACATCATTAAAGGATATAGGTGGTTTATAGACGACAAAAAGAAAGTGAGGAAGTATCA
>Ga0114921_10000452_pt1 | contig 17388 bp, 34 predicted proteins | sample BentaG_FD_87016 | JGI IMG/M metagenome (GOLD analysis project Ga0114921, IMG submission 87016) | Deep subsurface microbial communities from South Atlantic Ocean to uncover new lineages of life (NeLLi) - Benguela_00093 metaG | ecosystem: Environmental > Aquatic > Marine > Oceanic > Sediment ...
AGTTATGAAATATCCATCAGACTCGTATCCCTCAGAAACGCTTCCATTTAACCAGAGATCCCTTATTGCCCCCGATATCCAATCATTCCCATCCCCCGCTGAAAACTGATTTGTATTCCCCAGGAATCTATATTTTGAATTATCAGATCCCGCATTTTGGTAACTGTGTTGGATTGTTGTTCTTGCCTCATCTGAATATGCTGTAATATTAACCGTGTTTCCGCTTCTAAATATTGTGAAATAATATTTACCCATTGGGTTGTTTGTTCCACTTCCTTCTAAATGAATCCAATCAATAACGCCGTTAGTTCTTTGTATCCATCTCCATCTGAAACGATCATCTGTTGACCCCTCTTGCCTAATTCCAATGAAAATACAATCATTTTCAGCAACAGCCCCAAGTCCAGCCATGCTACCAAAAGAAAGATTTACGTTTGTTATTGCATAAGGCCAATATGTATCTGCCCCCGTTCCATCCCCAGCCTCAATATTATCAAGGATTAGTGTAAAAATATGTGTGAAATCCCCAAAGTAATCAATTCCAAAATCATAATAAACGGTTGTGTTCCATTTCCTTTCTATGGTTTCAAATTCCACGGTTGAACTATTAATTGTAAGATCATTATTTGGATCTTGCTCCGTATAAAGCGTGAAATCTTGATATATTGAAACCCCGGTTGTGTAATTCAATTCTATACAATTTAACGTTGAATTTCTAATTAAATCATCAATAACAGTAACATTATCTAAACTCTCAAAATCATCTGTAAACTGCCCCAAGCTCTCATTTTCTTCTCCATATCCTTCACCTTCTCCATTTCCTTCATCGGGGGGTGTCCATTCAAACCAAACCGTCACTTCCATATAATCTATGTTTAAGAAATCCGCTGAACCGCTTTTTTCATATTCAAACCAACATACAAAATTTGCAGAATTTATATGGGATGGTGTCCAACTTGATCCCCAGAGATTATTTGATCCTCCCGCCCCGATTAAAACAGCATCGGCACAGCTTATAGAGGGAGGTTGCCCGAATGCTTTTGTCCAGACAAGGTTAGCATCTTTCAAAGCTAGGGTAAACCAATCGTTACCATCTCCTCCCCATCTCCATTCTGCGCGTATACCCTCAATGGTCGCATCTTCGGGTATATCAAAAGGATTGTTGATAAAATTATAGTGATTATCAGCTCCATCGGTTTTTGTGTATGTGCATAAATCGTTTTCTATGAAGGCATTAGCTGGATTTGTCCAATCCGCCGAAATTACGTTATTTATGAGTCTTGTTTGCGAGAAGGTTTCAGCTTTTACGCGCGCGCCGAATGGCAGACTTGGAAACAAACTTAAAATTAATATAAATAAAATCGGTGTGATCCTTTTCTTTGATATCATCAAATAACTATTCTACGCAATTCACTTAAAAGGAAAATCCCCGAAAACATTCCTAATAGTGTCATTACTCTTACAACTATGGCGAAATTATCCGGTAAACCCCAAGATTCAGTACCCGTGACTAGGCCAAAATACCAGGATATGAAACTATTGAGGCTTGGAGTTTCCGCCCATGCTATATTCTCACATATCGTTAATGTGATCTCCCCATCTTCTTGAACGGCTCTTGTAATATTGCCTTCCTTTAATGGATCTGTTATGAAAAGAACGTATCCGGTTAACCCGTGGATCATTGTCCAGTTGTTTGTTGAATCCCATCGGTCTATGATCGTTTCATTTTTTATAAAATCCTGGCCTTTGATATTCTGCCAGGAGAAATCTATCCACATCTCGAAACCGAAAAAGGGAGCTTCTATTTGTGCATAAAGAGCATCCCCGACACCTAAAGGAAAATGTGTCCATCTGAACCTTAATTCTGTCTCGTTTATATCCATGTAAACCCAGGTTCCACTATAAGATACGTTTGCCTCATCATGTTCTCCGATCATTATGCCCGATGCGTAAAGATCAACGATGTCGATTGAAATATCATAATCAGAATAATCTATCGCGGTTATAGTAAATGAATATGAAAAATAATGGAATAGGATAGAAACGAATAGAAGTGTAACGGCTATCTCCTTTGGGTCAACTCCCATTTTAACATCAACTCGTGAATGTATCGGTTAATACTCTCGCTGTCCACAATGATAAAACCAGAGATAGGGCGGTTCCTGTCCATATTGGATACCATTCAACATAAGTGAAAAGAAACGTGAATATCAAGGAAGTTATGGGAATTCCTTTGTCTGCATATCTTGGGGCGGATATTGCCGCCATTATAGAGAATGCGAAGGTAAAGATTAAGGCAAGTATAACGCCCGCTTGTATCGTTGTGGTTCCTAGTATTGGGGCAACAGACGCTAACCAATCCTCCCATACCATTCTAACCAAAAAATAAAGGGAAAGATAGGTATAAAACTTTTACATATATCTTAGGGACCATAAGAGGGCAAGACCGCATAATGAAACGAAAAGTATCATATACCATCGACCTATCCCCGCCTTGCTCATTATGCCGATGGTTGGGGTTCCTAAGAACATCACCATTCCTATAACGAATATGAACATTTTCCATCTATTTTTAGTTAATGCTGTGCCATAATAATCGCTTTCTGGATCTTCGGGTTCTGCCCCTCCCAAAATCTCATCAATAATGTCCTCTGGATCTTCGTCTTCATCTATTGGGCCATTTATCAATGTCCCGTTTGGGTAAGTTATGAATGTAACCGAAGGTAGACTTAGATTAAAATCAAGATATGTATAATATTCGAAACTAGCCCGATTTGTTCCGGCTAACCCCATTCCCGCTAATGTCTGGGGGTATCTGAATGGTCCTGTTGCATGCACTAAAACCCTAGATGCTGACGCAATTGCTGTTTGAAATTCTGGGTCATAATAATAGGTCCACATGATATAAGGAACACCGGACATATTGATTTTGCATTCCCAATAAATCATGTTTCTGTCTGCTGTACTGAATACCCAACCTGTGCCTGATCCAACAATCCCCGCGCCCCCCGTTCTTTCGCGTATAGAAACGCGCCATTGCGTTTGATCTGCATGGACAATACAGACTAAACCAACCCAATCGCCACTTGTTCCGTATGCGTAACCGTGTACGCTCGCCGCGGCTGGCGATATCGTTGATAAACTGAAAAAGCTAGGTATAACAGTTTCCGCGCCCCCCTTGAATACCTCTGTCATGTTCACACTGAATCTAAGAAAATAAGAATTAATGTTAGCTGAACCCGTATCATTAAATAATGAACCTCTTGTGGGTATCACCAACCTTGTAACAGTCGCCCACGTTGCATTATTAACAACGATATCCGCGCCCGCATCCATCTCTGTTAACTCCGTCATATTCACTTCGCTCCAATCAACATCGCAACCCTCCCCTGTCCTGTTAATATTGGAATAAATTACATCCCAGATATCGAAACCTCGATAGGTGTCGTTTAATTCCCATGTCCATAGGCTAGTATCGTTGTAAGGTGGATCTGCATCTGAACTTGGATCTGGGGGCGTAACATCGTAAGTAATATCTAGGCGTGGCCTGTATGCTACGTTTTGATCTATTGTTGCGAATTCACGCCTTGGATCTCCCTCATCGCATAAAATTAGGAAGGCAAGAGAATTTCCAGATCTCCAACCATATCGCGCTATTATTTCTTGAACAATTTCCGTGACTGAAACGTTATGCCAGGCATTCCCATTTACTCCCGTAACATTCCAATTTATATGATTGCTTGTATATGACCTCGTGAAATCCCCCGAACTATTGAAGGGGTAAGCGTCATTCTCTGCAACTCCGTAAATTGTCACTGATATATTTGTTCCTGAATCGAATGTGTATAGTGTTCGAACAAAAAGGGTGGCATTATTTATCTTCGCTCCTTGCGCGATACTCAGGTTTTGGAATCTAAGGCCAGATATTATATCGGTTGTTCCACTTCTCAGGGGTAGGTTGCCCGTTGTTCCGAAATAAGCTCCTATCGTTGTTATGAAAGCATCATCGGTTGTATGCTCTGGATAATATGATCCTGTTGCTCCTGAAACTTGAATTATCGGAATCCTAGAGGCTAAAATCGCTATAATTATGAAAATTACTAATGCTTTTCTTGCATTCATTTTCATCGAATAGCTTATTCAATCTATGTGATTTAAAATCTATGTAAAAAAAGATGGGGATATTCTTACATATCCTCGAACATTTCAACGACCGCGGCCGCGCCTACGCCGATCACTATGAAGACCCAGATTAGAGGGATAAGCTCTAAAAGGTCCGCGGGTGCGCCAGTTATGTTAGACGGTCCCGTTCCTGTGCTGTTATGGAGCGCGGTCCAAACAGCATCCCCTATTGTCGGGGTGAGGGCCAAACCGAAAATTATCAGAAGGAAAACCAGGAACAATTTCCCCATTTCCATGTCACCGCGTCGTTTCTTAAGCCAACGAGATTTCATCTTTATCATTGATCACAGAAATGTCTAAGTATATAAGATTATAATAAAAAAACGGGGTGGGTCTTTCCCTTTCGGCGCGCTAGATTGTGTATCGGGGGTTTATGTGTGGTAGTTTAGTCACATATCCTCGAACATCTTGACGACCGCGGCCGCGCCGATGCCTATTACGATGAAGACCCAGACGAGAGGGACCAATTCCAGAAGATCTGCGGCGGCTCCTGTTATGTTACCCCCCGTGGCGGCGTCTACCGCATCCCCAACCGTGGGGGTGAGGGCAAGAGCGAAGATGATCAAAAGGAACGTTAGGAATAGACCGCCCATGTCTAGTTCCCCACGCCTCTTTCTCGCAAGTGCTTTCAACACTCTCGATCTAGGGCTTAACCAATCCAACTTCATGGCTATCCGATTGATCTTTAAATCTTTAGTATATAAGATTATGTCAATTATTGTAGTTTATCGATAACTTCCCTTCCGGTCAAACCTAAGATTATGAACAATAATCCCATATGTAGAAGATCGTAAACCTCTGCCAACCAGGTGATCATAAAACTAGATGATTCGCTCGCTAGTTGTAATATTGAAGTATAAAACGGGTCTAATGTGAATAAGAGCATTAGAGCTATGAGAATTCCCCCGAATATCTTAGAATCCTGGTCCATGCTGTAATCTAATCGACCATTTTATATAGGTTTAACCCCTCTTTCAAATCATAACCCCTCTTTTATGAGGGTTTAAATTACCCAAAAAAAAAGAAAATGCCGACAACTACGGGGAATGGGGGAACCTGGAACCACACCCCCGACAACCGCGGGGAATGGGGGAGCATAGCACCCCACCCCCGACAACAACACGGAGGGCGGGGCTCTCTTCCCCCGACCCCCAACAATCATAGAGTGCCGATGAAATTGGGTGTAACTCCCTTTTGAGGCACTATAAAAAATTATTATTCTATTCCTTCATCTTTTAATACTTTAGCTAATGCATCCTGAATCTTATTCTCTTCTGTTTCTAGTTTTCTAAGTCTGGATTTAATTCTTAATTGTGCTACCTGGCTCATGGTGGATCTTAATGCTAGTTGTTCTTTAATCGCCATTTTCGCGAGCCTGGCGTATTCTCTTCTAATTGGGTAATAGATTTCGTATATTTCATCGGGGATTCGACAACTATATTGATCGTAAAACCTTTTGTAAACTCCATGTGCTTTTAGGTCTGGCGATTGCCACGGCTGATAACAGATCGCTGTTCGGGAAAATAGCTTACTAGGAGCATCGCTTATCCCTCCATCGCGCTTGATAATCTTTATTCTCTTCATTCCTGGCATTTTTGATATCTTCGAAAGAATCCAGGCGGCACTAGGGGTTGTTAAAACCAGATTATTATAGTCTGTTCCTACCACATTCATGTATTTCTGAATCGCAACCATTAGAGGATCAGCCCAATCTAATGAGAAAAGCCACATTCCCGCATCATCCCAGATAAAGAAGGGTTGCCTTTCCTCAACGTAAAGCCACTTCTCAACATTCTCCGCCGGATGCCAACCCATGTAAGGTTTCATTGCATCCCAGGTCATTGGATCACCATAGAAGTAATCTAACACCTGATATCCCGCCTTCATTACATAGGCAGATTTTCCTATTCTAAGCGGTCCCTCAATTATCCAGAGCGTGAAATCGTCATATCTAAAGTTCCTAACCATACCTTGGGCGAGTATTAAGCTCGGTAGTTTAGGCATGTTTACCCCACACGATCACTATATCATAATCTCCTACTTGCTCGCTCATTTTCTCAACTCTAAGCCTTGCATACTCCAATGTTAAACTCTGTCTCTGTCTTCTCCGTAAATGTTCACTATACATTGAATGAATCATCTTTTTAGGCATTATATATCTTCCTCTGCAAGCTCAAAAGTAATCCAATATGTACTACCTCTAATTTTACCATAACCTAAAGTCTTCCTCTCTCTCTCAAAGACTTTTTTCCATTTATCAAATAAGGGCATCAAACCCCATAATGTAGGGCCATCCCGTGTTTCACACCACTTAAAACATAATCTAAATGCCAACCTTGCAAATTCAATTTGAGCCTTATAAATTGAAATAATAGCCTCCCTTTTACTTTCCCACGCCCCATATTTTCTATGTAATCCAAACCTTGGATCATATCCACCACTTCTAACAATGTGTGGGGGATCAAAGATTACGCGACCAAATACGCTATTTCTGAATGGGCATGCTTCCCAGACTCCTACAATATCAGGAGGTATCGATAAATCTAGCTTCTTATCCATAAAAATCGTCATAGGGGGGTATTTGTTTTTCCACATCATTCTGTTTCCGGCGGTAGCATCGAGAGTTAGGCTTAATATTTTAGACTTTTGTTTGTCTTCGTCTATGTCCGGCGTCTGGGGCGTATCTACCCGTCTTCTCTTAAACAATCCAACATGCATTGAAGGAATCACTTTTTCAAGTCGGGGAGTGGCGCGCTCCCCTACTACTTAGGTAAGTTAATAGACGAAGTTTAAAAAGTTATTTTTGCCCCTTTCTCGAAAAGGACCGACTTTTTTCCCCTCATCGATGTTTTGTCCGTTAGCTTCTCCCCAGGGGGATGATTTACTGCCCCCAGGTCCGTTTTACAGGACATATACCGGACATTATCAATAGTTAAAAAATAGGTTTGCTTCTGGGGTACAATACTGGCAGAATATAATGATAAGATTAAGGGGGGGGATTCATAAACGGGGCATTCAAAAGGCTTAGTTAATAATATTTTACAGGTGGAATGTACTAAAATTGTACCCCGCCCGCGCGCAATTTGTACCCACGCTAGCGATACGGTACTCGAATAGTTCCTTTCATTAAACGGGGCAGATATAGCAATATTCACGCGCGCAATTTTTTGAGAAAATATCTTATGAGGTTTTTGGTCTACCCCTATGGGGGTTGAGATCCTTTATCGCGCTCTAGCTTTTCCCTGAGTAGTTGGGCGTATTCGTGTTCACGTTCTGAACCGTACACTTTTAATCTTAAATAAACCTTATCTTCGGCGTCTAGCTTCTCAAAATTAACGTAGGCATATTCTAAGAAATCCAAAACTTTTAGCACATCTTTAATTTTCAGATCCAAGGCTTCAAAAATTCCTATCCTATCTAATTCCTGTCGTGTCTCTATTCTCTCGTGTTTAACATCTTCATATTCAATAGGGAAAGGTAACTTAATGTATTCATACCAATCTTTGATAGAAAACGTCATCTCCCTTATTTCCCTGAAACTCAGCCTTTGAACTTTAATAATTAAATCCAGCCAATCAAAACAGTCGGGAATAATCCATTCCATTTTCTTCTGTGCATATCCCCTTTCCCCTAATTTATTTAAACCAACTCTTGCGCCACTGGATAACAGGGAATAAAGCTCTTTTCTTTCTTCAACTGTTCCATAAGACTTTTCATTAATTGTGGTAAGAGGTTCTACACTTCTAATGAATTCAACAGGGACCGGATTTCGATTTAACAAAACGCGTTCTATGAAAGTATCGATTTCCTCATAGTTGTGTGAATCCCACCGATATTGATTCTTCAAAAGATGGCGAATCGCTGATCTGTAATCAACTATCTCATGGAGCATTAGATTTATTTTCCTCTGCTCGCGCGCGCGCCGACTCTTCGCTATGACTCGTGGCCCTTCTCCCAAACCTAGAATTCTATTATCCGGTTGCGCGCGCGAGCGAGCCTTAAAATCAATTTTGTTTAGTTGGGCCTCGCTATTAACTTTGTCATCTTGCGAACTTTGACGTTTTATAGCATCGCGAATCTTTTTTCTCCATTTATTATTTCCTGTTAAACATTCGTATTTTATAGCTAGGCGTAGACCGTGATCGGCAAGCAACCAAATAGGAATGCCTGATTTCTCGCTCAACTCCTTAAATACAATTTTCGAATCAGCCGAAACCCTGACATTGACCCTTTTAATTCCATGTGTATTTCTTTCATTTATTCGCTCAATTTCAAAAAATGCTTCATCTTCATCTAACGAGAATCCTGTTTGTGCCAAAACAAGCTCATGATCTTTATAAAGATCAGAAACAAGACCCATGATAACTTTTTGAGGGAATTTTCCACCACTCTTAGCGGTGTGTTCTAGCTTCTTTTTCGTGAAAAACTTAATCGTAATTTTTGGATAATCAACCTTCGGCATAGATCAAAATAGAATCATAGACGATTTAAAATTTATGGGCGCGTGCGCGCACATGGGGTCTTGGTGGATCTTCACAATTACAGTTGGAAAACCTAACTACATCCTTCCATTCTCCCTTTCCATCCATTCCATCCCACCAGATCCATCGACTCCCATGACGACAAGAAACATCTTCCATACCGTGGCCTTCCTCAATTATTATAATTTTTAAAGTATCTTTTTCACACATTTAATATTCCTCATTTTTGCGCGCACTCGATATATGGTTCTTCGGTTACAACATCATAATATCTTATTGTTGTCCATTTATTTGAGTATGGATTGTATCTTTGAGTAACTAATATCAATTCTCTTTTTACTTCTATCTCACTCATTTAATCAAACCCTTCGCGCGCGCGGGGTCAATTTTCTGAATTTCTTCGATATACTCCTTGGATTTTGAGCAAGTGAAAGCGATTACCTCATCGTCTATAACATAGAGATCAACTATATTGAATCCAAGTTGTTCAGCCCTATGTATCAAAATACCAATTTCTTCTGCATCGCTCATTTAATCAAAACCCCTGTAAGCGCGCAATTATTAAACCGCATAATGATCCAATCAAAAATAATATCATTAATTGAATAACATAATCATATTTTTTATAAAACGCTCTCGCTCGCTCAATCATTTAATCAAACCTCTATCTTTCATAAGGATTATTTTCCCAATCTTCCATGATAAACGCCCAATCATCTTCCTCTTGCGTCATAGGATTGAGATTACATTTAATGTGGCATTCATCGCAATCGTGACCAACCGCCCCACATGATCTAACGATTCCATCCCCCACAAATCCCCCGATGAATTCTTTTTTCGCGCGCGCATAAGGCCAATAATATTCTAAGATACAAATAACTATAATCCAAAAACCAACATTCAATAAACACTCAGGCATAATAAAATCAATCAACAAATTAGGAATTGTAGTGCATCCAACAACCCATCCCATCCTAAAAACGGGAATCGGAAAACCAAATATAAAACCTGTGAATACTTGTTGACATCCAGCCGGACAATAACCGACAACTTCCGAATCCATATAAGAAAAAGTAAACTGTAATATTAAACAAATAAAAATAGCAAACTTCGATATATTTTTCATTTAATCAAAATCCTTGAACGAAAGGTATTCAACATTCTCTCAGATAACTTTTGACCCTCAATTTCAAGTAGATCAAACTCAACACATAGATCGATTAGAGCCGATACGATTTCTTTCTGTTGTAAACCATATTTCTTTGATAAAGCTATACATTTAATTTTGGCTTCCTCGCTTATTCGAACTTGATGTTCTTTTCCCCTCATTTTAAAACCTCTTCAAACGCTCGCGACGAACTTAAAAGTATAGGCATATCTCACGATCCAACCAGGATAAATATTTTTAAATAAACTCTCAAAAGTTCCAGGAGTATAACCACCTTCCGCGAGAGCATCCGATATTGAGATTCCCCCATCAAGATATTTCTCTTCCCTCTTATCCGTAATGAGAATTCGACCCTCTGGAATTCCTGGCTTTCGACCTTCATTAATTGAATACGTCTTTCCAACTATATATGAGGGCGACTTTCTTCTTGTCTGTGTTTTGGTCCCTTTAATTATCTTATTGATATCCTCAACACTTGGGAAAATCATTTTAAACCCTCTTCAAACTATGATATTCTTCTAACAACGCCTCAAAAAGAAAATCTAACGTATTGCTAACGTCTGCAATCTCTTTCAGAGCCTTCATTAAATTTTCTGGTTTAATTGGGCGTTCTCTATACATCGCCCATTCAACAGCGAAATCTAGTTCTTTCATTTCTCTTTGAACAAACCCCATCAAAGACATTTCTTTAGCGCGAACGATTCCGCCCCTTTCAAAAACTGGCTCGTATATGGGATATTCTAAATATGGTTGTCTCGGATAGTTTTTTTCAATAACCGCTATGAAATTCTTTTCCATCTTTAGCATCGATAAACTAAGGGCCATTTTTAGATCTCCGATGCTGGCCTGAATCCTGGATATGGTCGCGGTGGCATATTTGTAAATTTCATCTGAACTAGAATTTCATCCTCAACTAGATCCAAAAATAGCTCAAGCATCTTATGCGCGCGCGCACCCGCCGCGCGTGCCGCCTCAATTGTTTTATCCAGGTCTTCCTTTGAGATCTCAACCGTTGTAAAAACTTTCATGTCCTCAATCACCCCCTTTTAATAAATGATAAAGCATCATGGCGAAAGAGGCCAATGATAAAGCGATGCACACCCAAAACCATAGTTGAGGATACGTTTTTCCTTGTGGTCCTGTCTTTCCTTGTGGTCCTGTCTCGCCTATCGGTCCGGTGATCGACTCGCCTGGAATTCCTGGCGGTCCTATGAGGCTATCGCCAGGCTCGCCTTTTGTTCCCTCTGGTCCTTGTGGGCCTTCGGGTCCAATAACGGAATCGCCTTTGTCGCCCTTATCTCCCTTCTCACCTTTCAACGATTCAACGAATTCCTCCGGTAGATCTTCCCACCATTCCAGGCGCGGAATAATGGTTTTTATATTATAGAAGAATGTTTTTTTCCCTATCGTTCCTTCGTGATCGTAGACCCAAATTTGTACTATGTGGCTTCCTTTTGTCGCCCTGTCTTTTGGAGGGTAAAATGAAAACCTCCATCGATGTTCATATAATCCCGTCTTAATTTTAACATCAGCCACACCGTCTTTAATCGGTATATCATCCCAGAAAACATAGAGAAACCAGGGTCTAGATCCTTCAAGGGGGGTAGTCGTAACAAACATAACTATGGGCGTATTTGTATCGCCCTCGTATGGCATGTGTTCAACGTTTAATTTAAATTCCGTTGAATTAACAACAGGAATAAAGATGGATAAGAAGACTATGAAAAATAACGCTAGAACTTTGAACTTCATTTTTTTAAAAACCTCTCATTTTGGATTGCTGGCCTGTCAAATATGGTAAAATATGTTTTGAAAAATACTCGTTAAAATCTTCTGATATTTCAATTTTTTCGTTTAGTGTGTATTCGCCAATTAATTTAATTATAACTCGTTCTTTAAAAATAACTGGATGTTCATCTCCGACTAACTTAAAATAAATCGCTTTTCCTCCATGTTTTCCCTTTATTGAATAAATTCTTAAAACTTTGTTTGTCATTTTATTTCCTCCCTTAACTCTTGAATAGCTTTGAGAATAAAAAGACCCGTAATATAACCCACGGCTATTATCGTGTGAATAATCGCCCATCCTATCCTTAAAATCTCGTTATCTCGTATTATCGGGGTGATTAAAGCAAGGGCTAAAGAAAGAGTCAAAACAACAAGTGGATAAATATCTCCAGCGTCTAACTTCATTCCCTTATCTCCAATACCTTCAACGATTCCTAATATTTAAAACCAGAAGTAACAAAAATTCTTAACCTTGCTCACTATTTCTTTCTGCGCGCGCGCATTCAATTTATAACCTTCATTAAAACAATCATGTTAGACCCAAAAAAAACAGAAGGCCAGGATATACGCCCTTTGAAATACCCCCATTTAACGCGAGCAATTTCTAGATCTTCAATGCGATTAACCAAGTGTCGAAAGGCTTCTCTATCCCATGCTTGAAAATGCTTAGTGCATGGGTTAATATCTTTATCAGGTGTGCATAACGTTCTTGCTATTCTTCTCCAATGATGAACATTCGGGATAATAACCATAATATTATTTTTAGAAACTCTTTTCATTTCAGATAACCCTTTAAAGGGATTAACTAAATGCTCCAATACTGACTTACAATATACTATGAAAAACATTTTATCCCTCAACGGTAGGCAATGGACATCTGCAATTAAATTTAATCCTTCTTTATCAGGATTAATATCTATGCGGATATCGCCCCTAATATCATCACCACACCCTATATTAAGAAATAAAATCTCTTATACGCCTCGCATAATGTTTAATCGGGTTTTCTCTTCTCCTGATCACGCGACAAGGATTTCCATAAGCGACACTATTAGACGGAACATTTTTTGTAACGTTTGAACCCATGCCAATTACAACGTTATTCCCTATTCTTATTCGCTCCCTTACCGTTACATTAAGATGTATTGTTACGAAATCGCCTGTTTCTGTCCAACCTCCTAACGTTGAATGATTTTGTATTTTAACCATATTTCCAATGCGCGAATCGTGGCCTATCGTTATTTGTTGTCCGAAAACACCATCATCGCCTATCTTGGTATTCCTTTTTGTCCCTCTAACAACGGTTGCGCTTGTATGAAAATGAACCCGATCACCAATCTTAATACCGAATGCTGGTTTTTTCCTTTCAAATCCTAAATAATTAACTGGCAAAGCTCCAAGGGTCACCCGTTCCATAATCTCGCAATCTTCGCCAACCTCAACGCATGCCCTCACTATGGCATATTCCATAACTATCGTGCGCGCCCCGATTCTCGCCCCATCTTCGATTATGGCGGTAGGATGGATCTTCGCTGTTGGGTGGATCATTTTAACCGCCTTAGAGGATTGCCGCCATATGTTCCAGGCTCATCGATGCTTTTTCTAACGAATGAAAGCGCGCCTATGATCGTACCTTGAATAATGCGTACACCGTCACCGATAACTGAACCCATCCCGATTCTAACCCCTTTTTCAATGGTTGTTATTTTGGGGATTCTTGGCCTTGTTGAAAATGAAATGTAAATAAATTTAACGTGGGGGGCCAAAAAGACCCTATCACATAGCCTAACATTTCTAGCGATTATCGATCCAAATCTCAAAATACAATCATCCCCGACTATGCAATAATCGCCCCCCGAAAAGCTCACCCTGGAATCGATTAAATTCCGGTTGCCGATCTTGGTCCCCTTTCGAATTTCCACATAGTTTTTAATTTTGTTTTCTTCTCCTATCGAAACATTTTCTTCAATGAGGTTATAAGATCCAATGATCCACTCTTTAGGGCGTTCAAAAGAAGGATGAATTAAATTATAAAGACTTATCATTTTCTAAACTCCAGGCTCGTTATCTACTTTCTCCTTAAAAGGCGAACTTACTTCATCTCGGATTTTCAGCATTAGTGATTTCCAGTATTCCTTTGATTTACCTAAAAAACTTGTACCATAGGTCAAACCTAATAGAGAGTCATTTCCACCAACTTGGGCATAGCTAAAATATCCTTTAACTTTGAAGCAAAGAGAGCATCCTGAGAGAAGCCAACCATATTTACTTAGATTTTCTATGTGTTTTTTTAATGCCCGATAGTCTGTTTTGTAGTAGCGGTATTTACGTCTATTTTCCTCAAACCATCCAACCCGCCATGAATATTCGGTCAATTCGCTGTTTCCTCCATACTGTGATTGTGCGCGCGTGAATTTTTGCAACCCCACCCTGTATTAAAAAAAGCACATCGATCATAAAGACCGCTTAAACAAGTAGTTTCTCCTGTGCATTCAATCAATTAAAAAACACCTTGATAAATATTTTCTCTGGCCTCTAACGGCATGATGTCTGAATCGCCTAAGACCCATTCCAGGCACGAGATTATAACTTGCCAATTTTTAGATAGAATACCCATCATAGCTTTATCCCTTCTTTCTATACATCGCCTTATCCGTGTTCTAATTTCGTATTCGCCCCTTGGTTTTCCAAAACCAGGAACGAATGTGTCTTTTTTCCCTTCTCCTAAGCTCCATGATAAAGCACTAACTACCAACTGATAAGAGGGTTTAAGATTAAACCATGCTCCGCGCCTGGCCTCTGTTGCTCGATTCAACTGTTGCCTAATCACATGCTCAAACTGCATCAACAACGCTCTCCTGTCTTTCGATGAACATAGCCGCCATGAACAGGATCATAATGAAAACCCTTGAAGTGCATACCTAATTCTTCTACGAAACCCAAAATCCCGAAAAAAATAAGGGCGAAAAACAGAACAAACATTCCAACGATTAAACCGATGGCTCTATGTCTGATCCACCAAGGTTCTTTTTGCATCCTTATCCCCGATACAATTTTAACATAACTGATATTTAAAAACGTAAGTATCAGACTTTCTGAAAAATATTACGCGCGCGCATCTATGAAACTAGCGTTTTCGCTTTACTCTTAGAAATTTTCTATCGCTCAAATTGAAAAGACCATTACTCACCGCTTTATCCTTCGCCCTCTTCGCGCTCAATCTTCTAGGGGATATGATGAACTTCCCCTTTTCAGGTTCATGTTTATGGTAAACGTAATATCGCCTCATATCATCATATATATACTAATTTACTTGTTTTTATCAATTTCCCCTGAGATACATAACGATCTAGATGCCTATGAATTGTTAATAATAATTCAATTAATGAGTTAAATCGATGATTAAACCCGTTTCTGCCAATTTCTTTCCCCACTCTCTTCGTATAATATCACAGTTTACTTGTCTAATTCGGCCTTCACAACCCATGCATGCCAGGGGTGGGGTGGAAATAGTACATAATGGCCTTGTCTTTAGAAATTGCTTTATCTTGTACTCTTCGCTTTGAACTTCATCGCATGAAGGTAAACCGCCTTTTTTATATCTATAAGTTTTAACCTTCAAGCCACATACATAACAAGTCGAGTAACCCTTTTCTGGCTTATCATGATTCCAATCATGTCGCGCCATGTTTCTTAGACCTCCGTTTCTTCTTTTTTATTCCCTTTCTCTCAGATCTATAAGGATGAATGAGCCAATCATGATCACAAGTGGGGCAATAATAACAATCTAAATGATTCTTTTCCATCTCTGTTTCTGGGTGCTTAGGACAATTCAACGGCATTCTAATTCACTTCCGGTTCTTCTAAAGCGAAGAAATTGATTAAATAGCTTCTGTTTAATTCCTTCTGGTCAAAAACTTTATGTTTCTCTTCAAGGTGATTCTCCATATCATCTATTCTTAGGAATTTTTTATTACATTTCAGGCAACTATAATGAATATTCATTAATTATCCCTCAATGCGCGCGCGTTTCCTTTTAGTCTTCCCACATGAAAACGGGGATTAAAATCTGCTTGAAAGTAATTGCACACATACTCACCAATGAGATGAACGCATTTTTTCTTATTCCTCCGTTTCTCGCCTTTACAACTCCCATAATAATCAACAAGTCTCCAATTATATTGACATCTCACGGCTCTAATTGGCAGTAAATCCCGAACGTATTGAATTCGCTCGTTCATTTTATCCACCCGTCTTCTCTTTGACTATGAAACTTACTATATGATTTTCAGGATCGAAATATACGCCAACGACTTCATTATCTTTTTTGATTAATTTATAAAACTCCGTAACGCTCAAATCCCTTATTGGCATTTCTAAATATCTATCGTTTCTTTCTATCTCCCATTCAATTTTTGAATCGCGAAATACTTGTTTTTCATCCATCGAATCACCATATTGCGCGCGCGCGCAAAACTTTCCCGACCCACAAAAACCTAGTGTTGAGGCATCCAGGCTGTGTAGGTTTCAGGGTTGTGCGCGCGCGCTTCATTTAATCACCAATCGATCTTTAATCCGTATTCTTTGAAACCGCATTTAACACATTCAACTTTTACAGTTATTTGTCGCCATCCCGATTTTCTTTCATAGTCTACTTTCATAAAACTTCCACAATTAGGACAATTTACATGAGTACCAAAATTTTTTTTAAGTAAATTAATTTTCATTTCCTTTGGTTTGTATGGTTTGCCGTAATATTCTTCAAACTTTTTCGCTCCGTGTTTCTTTTGTTTTCCCATGTTGATCACAAAAAAATAGGGAATATTAAAGTAGGGAATTCACTTTTCTATCGGTGTGCTTTTCCAGAATTGGCGGCGCGAACCTTCGAACCCCTGAAACTCAATCCTATGTCCTGAGTGGGGTCCGTGTATTTCAACGACTGTAATGTGAGAGTCGTTTTTCTCAATGTCCTTGATTGCTTTTGAGATAGCTGTTGGCAGTTTTCTATAATATTTAGGTTCCACTTTGATCATCCTTGCCCTCTTCTTTTTCGATGCTTGGATCTGTGCTGTAATATTCGATTTCCTTTCTAAGTGTCCTGGCATGCCATGTAAAGAATGCCGAAAGTATCAATGAAACAACAGCCGCGGCCATAGTGAGCATCAAAAGAACGATGCTACCTAATGGGCCTATGATCGGTTCCATGTCTGTAAATTCCAGGAGAAGTAACCAGATAACTGCACATCCGAAAAAAACAAGGCTATGCCGATTCCATTTCTTGCCTCTGGTTGAAAGTTTTTCCTGTCTTTGTTCATCGCGTGTTTTCATTGTATCCGATATGTAATCTGTCATATTGATCACCTGATCTTAACTGAGTTTGGCAGTATATCAAGAGCGTAGGCCAACACTTCTCCTAGATAAGCATCGCCAGGAAATACAGACTTCACAGTTGTAAGGGCGTCTATGGTGATCTTTCTGGGTAGGTCTTCGCGTTCGATCAAAACCTTGTATACTCCGTGAAAACCGCCCTTACCTGTTGCCTCATCATCACTGATTATCTCAGACTTAACCATTCTCTTTAGAAATCCAATTACCGAAGCTCGGCTAATCTTCGTTTTCGCGTTCACATAGTCAAAAGTATTCTTGCTTTTTATCCCGTGTCTCATGTTATAGATGTGTTCTAGTGCTATCCATTCCCATTCTCGGAATATCGATGGAATTCCCTTGCGGGTTGTGTCAATTTTCCACATCCCTATCTCCAACCAGTAT
>Ga0114921_10000453_pt1 | contig 17334 bp, 15 predicted proteins | sample BentaG_FD_87016 | JGI IMG/M metagenome (GOLD analysis project Ga0114921, IMG submission 87016) | Deep subsurface microbial communities from South Atlantic Ocean to uncover new lineages of life (NeLLi) - Benguela_00093 metaG | ecosystem: Environmental > Aquatic > Marine > Oceanic > Sediment ...
ACCCCGAGCACCCGGAAGACCCATAGCGCAACGTGTTACAGCGGCGACGCGCCTCGCAGATGCTCGAAGATCAGTGAGGTCTGGGTGCCCGCCACATCAGCGTCGGCGTTGAGATTCTCGACGCGCAGATTGTTCCGGCGGTGGACGGCGACGCTCGCGCTGCCGGGCTGCCGGGCTGCCGGGCTGCCGGGCAAGCTGGAGGCGCACCACGCACCTGGCAGGGCCACTACGCTGAGCGAGTGTCCGAACTTGTACTGACGCGGGTCGATGACCGCGTCGCTCTCATCACCGTCAACGATCCCGACCGGCGCAATGCGGTGACCGCGGAGAGTTCAGCGGCGCTGCGCGCGGCAGTCGACTCCGCCGAGGCAGACCCCGGTGTCCACGCGGTGATCCTGACCGGCGCCGGCAAAGCATTCTGCGCGGGCGCCGACTTGACCGCTCTGGGCGAGGCGACCGAAGAAGGACTGCGGGTGATCTACGACGGCTTCCTCGCCGTGGCACAGTGCACACTGCCGACGATTGCAGCGGTCAACGGGCCTGCAGTAGGCGCCGGCCTGAACCTGGCCCTGGCAGCCGACGTACGGATCGCCGGTCCCTCCGCGATTTTCGACCCACGCTTCCAGAAGCTCGGCATTCACCCCGGCGGCGGCGCAACATGGATGCTGCAGCGTGCGATCGGGCCCCAGGCGGCACGGGCTGCACTGCTGTTCGGCATGCGCTTCGACGCGCACGCGGCCGTTCGGCACGGACTCGCACTGGAAGTCGCCGAGGACGCGGTGACTGCTGCCCGCGCGCTTGCCGCCGGGCCTGCCTCCGCACCTCGGGACGTGGTCGTGGCGACCAAGGCCTCGATGCGGGCCACCGTGAGCCCGGGCACCGTGGACCTCGATCAGCACCGCCTCGCCGTCGATGTCGAGATCGGCCCTCAGGCCGTGTCGATCGAATCACCCGAGTTCGCAGCCAGATTGGCTGCCGCCAAGCGCCGCTGAATCAGCCGCTGCTGTTCGGCGCCATTGCCACGATCCGCTCGGCGCGCCGCAGCACCGGCATATCGACCATCTGACCCTCGAACTGAAACACCCCGCGTTCGGCACTCGCTCTGTCAAGAACGTTCCTCGCCCAATCGATCTGCTCGTCGGTAGGCGCGTAACCCGCGCGGATGACTGCCACTTGCGTCGGATGGATGGCGACCTTGGCGTCGAACCCGACCGCAACCGCATCATCGGTTTCGGCACGCAGGCCTTCAAGATCCCTGATGTCGAGGTAGACCGAGTCGAGCGCCATCAGCCCAAAGGCTTTGGCGGCCAGCAGGCTCTGCGACCGCACATGCTTAGCGACATCACGATAGCTGCCGTCTGGCCAGCGATTAGCGGTGCCGCCCGTGGCGGCGAAGAGGTCCTCGGCGCCCCACATCACGGCGCACGCGTTCTCGACCCGCACAATCTCGCCCAGGGACAGCGCCCCGAGCGGGGTTTCGACCAAAACGACCACATCGAGCGGCGCCAGTGACGCAACCTGCTCAGCGGTCTCGGACTTGGCCAGCATCACCGTGTTGTAGCGGGTGGCCCTGAGCGCCTGGATATCCAGCACATGGTCGGGCGTCGACACCGGGTTAACGCGGACCACCGTCCGGGTCGGGTCCAGCGGCTTATCGACAAGTGCCCTACGCGCGGCTTCCCGGTCCTTCTCCGCGACGCCGTCTTCCAGGTCGATGATGACCACATCAGCTGCGGCAGCGGCTTTTTCAAATCGCTCCGGGCGGTCGGCAGGGCAAAACAGCCAGCCAGGACCGCTGTTGCTCAGGTTGTTTCGCCCGTCGCGCATGGGAGCCATCAGCGCTCCGCCTCGGGGCGTAAACGCATCATGGTCTTTCGCGACGCGGTCGCGACGACATCACCGTGTTGATTACGGCCAGTGTGCAGGAAGGTGACGATGCCCTCGCCGGGACGACTCTTGGACTCGCGCTTGTCGCTGATCTCCGTCTCGGCATAGAGCGTGTCACCGTGGAACAGCGGTTTGGGGAAGGCGACGTCGCTGAATCCCAGATTGCCCACGATGGTGCCCTGGGTGAGCTGTGCGACCGACAGCCCCACCAGCGTGGAGAGCGTGAACATCGAGTTGACCAGTCGCTGGTTGAAGGGTGGCAGCGCATCGGCGAACGCGGCATCCAAGTGCAGGGCCTGGGTGTTCATGGTCAGCGTCGTGAATAGGACGTTGTCAGCCTCAGTGATGGTGCGTCCGGGCCGGTGCAGGTATCGCACACCGATCTCGAACTCCTCGAACCACAGCCCCCGCTGGACGACTGCCTTCTGGCCGCCCTGGCTCGCGGTGCTCACAGACCTAGCTCCCTCGCGATCAGCATCAGTTGGACTTCTGTTGTCCCCTCACCGATTTCGAGGATTTTACTGTCGCGATAGTGCCGGGCGACCGGGTATTCGTTCATGAATCCGTAGCCACCGAATATCTGCGTGGCGTCGCGAGCGTTGTCCATGGCAGCCTCGCTGGCCACCAGCTTGGCGACTGCGGCCTGCTTCTTGAACGGCTTACCCGCCAGCATCAGGGCTGCCGCGTCGTAGTACGCGGCACGGGCTACCTGGGCTCTGACCTCCATCCGGGCGATCTTGAACGCGATCGCCTGGTTGGTTCCGATCGCCCGACCGAAGGCGTGTCGCTCCTTGGAGTACTTGACGCTCTCGTCGACACAACCCTGTGCCGCGCCGACCGATACTGCGGCAATCGCGATGCGACCCTCGTCCAGGATCTGCAGGAAGTTGGCGTATCCGCGCCCCCGCTCGCCCAGCAGGTTCTCCTGCGGCACCCGCACGTCGTCGAAACTCAACGGGTGGGTATCCGAGGCGTTCCAGCCCACCTTGTTGTAGGCCGGCTCTGCGGTAAAGCCCGCCGTCGGGACCGGCACCAGGATCGATGAAATCTCTTTCTTGCCATTCGATTCCCCGGTGACTGCGGTGACCGTTACCAGCTTGGTGATGTCGGTGCCTGAGTTGGTGATGAACTGCTTGCTGCCATTGATCAGCCAAGTTGATCCATCCGACTTCGCGGTGGTCTTGGTCGCTCCGGCGTCGCTACCGCCACCCGCCTCGGTGAGCCCGAATGCACCGAGCGCCTTGCCGCCGGCCAGCAGCGGCAACCACTCCTGCTTCTGCTCCTCGTTACCGAAGCGGTAGACGGGCATCGCGCCCAGGGACACTCCAGCTTCCAGCGTGATGGCGACACTCTGGTCGACCTTGCCGAGTTCCTCGAGAGCCAGGCAGAGCGCGAAGTAGTCGCCGCCCATTCCGCCGTACTCCTCGGGGAAAGGAAGGCCGAAGAGCCCCATATCGGCCATGCCCGCGACCACCTCGTAGGGGAACGAGTGCTCTTCGTCGTGTTTGGCCGCCACCGGAGCCACCACGCTCTGGGCGAAATCACGCACTGTCTTGGCCAACTGCTCGTAGTGCTCTGGCAACATGCCGGTGGCCAGAACGTCGGTCCCCTGAGTAGTTGTCCCCTGAGTAGTTGTCCCCTGAGTAGTTGTCACAGTTGCGGCTCCTCAGTTGCCGTTATCCGGGCCAGGACCTGGCCCACCTTCACTTGATCGCCCGCCCTGACGATCAGTTCCACCACGCCGTCCACCGGCGCGGTGAGTGCGTGCTCCATCTTCATGGCCTCGACAGTAACCACGGCCGTTCCCGCCTCGACACTGTCGCCGTCCGCGACAGCAACAGCGACAACCGACCCGGGCATCGGGCTGGTCAACTCCGCGTCGCCACCGTGTTCGTCCTCGGGGCGCACAGGCGCCTCGCGCACTTCTTCGACCAGCGCCACGCGACCCGCCCGGGACAGCCATACCTGATCGCCTACCGCGGCGGCCAGGTAGCCAGTGCGCAGGCCGTCGATAGTAACCACGAGCCGGTTGTCTTCCAAAGTTGCACGCAGCGTGCGGGTTTCGCCGTCCTCAACGCTGACAGTCGCATGCTCGGGCGAACCGGTCAGTGCGACGTGGTCTGTTCTGTCTGCTGCGCGCAACCGGACCGTCGTCGGCCCGTACCCGGCGATCCGCCAGCCCGACGGCACGTCCCACGGACTGGCGGGGGCTACCGGCCAGGACTCGATCCACCGGTAGGCCGCCGCCGCGATCAACTCGTCGTCCCCGGGCGGCACGGGTGCGAACTCAGGTGTGCGCCGATCCAGCAGCCCGGTGTCCAGGCGCCCGGCGGCCACGTCAGGATCTGCCAGCAAGAACCGTAAGAACTCGATGTTGGTGGTCAGCCCGAGAACCGCGGTATCGGATAGCGCCGCGTCGAGTTCGCGCAGCGCCGTCGGCCGGTCCGCGGCGTGAGCGATGACCTTGGCCAGCATCGGGTCGTAATCGCTGCCAACCACGGTGCCGTCAGCCAATCCGGAATCGACCCTGATCCCCGGTCCCGAGGGCTCCCGGAGTGCGATGACGGCACCGCCGGTCGGTAGGAATCCCCGGGCGGGATCCTCGGCGTACACGCGGGCCTCGACGGCGTGGCCCTCAATCCGGACGGCGTCCTGGGCGATCGGTAGCTGCTCCCCCGCGGCGATCCTCACCTGCAGTTCGACCAGGTCCAGGCCAGTGATCATCTCGGTGACCGGATGTTCCACCTGCAGGCGGGTATTCATCTCCATGAAGAAGAACTCGGCGGGCCGGTCGGCGGAGACGATGAACTCGACGGTGCCCGCACCGGTGTAGTCCACACTGCGTGCGGTGTCACACGCCGCCGCACCGATGCGAGCCCGGGTAGAAGCGTCCAGCAGCGGCGACGGCGCCTCTTCGATCACCTTCTGATGGCGTCGCTGCAGACTGCATTCACGTTCTCCGAGATGCACAACAGCGCCGTGGTTGTCGGCCAACACCTGCACCTCGATGTGCCGGGGGTTGAGGACGAACCGCTCGAGGAACAACGTGTCATCTCCGAAGGCCGAAGCCGACTCCCGTCGTGCGCTTTCCAGCGCCGCGGGGAGATCGGCCGCGTCATGGACGACGCGCATGCCCTTGCCACCGCCACCCGCCGACGGTTTCACCAGCACCGGGTACCCGACATCGCCGGCGCCACCAATCAGATCCGCATCCGTTAGCCCAGGTCGCGAAATCCCCGGCACGACAGGCACCCCGAAGGCTGACACCGCCGCCTTCGCCGAGATCTTGTCCCCCATGGTCCTGATCGCCCCTACCGGGGGCCCGATGAACACCACACCCGCGGAACTCAGGGCTTCGGCGAATTGTGCGTTCTCCGAGAGAAATCCGTAGCCCGGGTGTACCGCCTGCGCGCCCGTGCGGCCGATCGCCGACAACAGCGAATCGATCGACAAGTAGCTCTGCCGGGCGGGCGCCGGGCCGATGCGGACAGCGATGTCTGCCTCACCAACGTGGCGCGCTCCCGCGTCGGCGTCGCTGAATACCGCCACCGAGCGAATCCCCATGGATCGCAACGTGCGAATGACCCGGACTGCGATCTCCCCGCGATTGGCGACGAGAACGGTGTCAAACGCCTTGCCCGAACTTTTTTTCATTTCTGGTCACATCCGAAATACGCCGTAGGAAACGGGTTCGAGCGGCGCCTGCCCGACAACCGAAAGTGCCAATCCGACTACGGTTCTGGTATCAGCGGGGTCGATGACCCCGTCGTCCCAGAGTCGCGCGGTCGAGTAGTAGGGATTGCCTTGATCCTCGTACTGGGCGCGGATCGGCGCTTTGAACGCCTCTTCTTCGTCCGCGGTCATCTCGCCGCGGACCGTGGCCAGTACCGAGGCCGCTTGCTCGCCGCCCATTACCGAGATCCGCGCATTCGGCCACATCCACAGGAAGCGAGGCGAATAGGCCCTGCCACACATCGAGTAGTTGCCCGCGCCATAGGAACCCCCGATCACAACGGTCAGCTTGGGGACCCGCGCGCAGGCCACCGCCGTGACCATCTTGGCGCCGTGTTTGGCAATGCCCGCTGCCTCATAGTCACGACCGACCATGAACCCCGAGATGTTCTGCAGGAAGAGCAATGGCGTGACCCGCTTGTCACACAGCTCGATGAAGTGCGCACCCTTGACCGCCGACTCGCCGAACAACACGCCGTTGTTGGCGACAATGCCGACCGGGTGGCCGTGGATGCGCGCGAACCCGGTCACCAGCGTGGTGCCGTAGTCGGCTTTGAATTCCGCGAATTCGCCGCCATCGACGATCCTGGTGATCACCTCGTGCACGTCGTAGGCCACCCGTGAGTCCACGGGGACGACATCGTAGAGCTCGGCCTGGTCGGCAATCGGATCGACCGTCGGCGCCACCTCCCAGGGCGGCTTGTGTCGCGGCGCCAAGGTGCCCACTATCCGTCGCACGATCTGCAGCGCGTCACGATCGTCGTGAGCGAGATGGTCGGTGACGCCGGAGACTTTGGAGTGCAGATCGCCGCCACCGAGCTCCTCGGCGGTGACGACCTCGCCGGTGGCGGCTTTCACCAGTGGCGGACCACCGAGAAAGATGGTGCCCTGATTGCGCACGATGACGGCTTCGTCGCTCATGGCCGGAACGTAGGCCCCGCCAGCCGTACACGAACCGAGCACCGCCGCGATCTGGGCAATTCCGTTGGCGCTCATCGTCGCCTGGTTGTAGAAGATGCGTCCGAAGTGCTCGCGATCGGGGAAGACCTCGTCCTGCCGGGGCAGGAACGCACCCCCGGAGTCCACCAGATAGAGACATGGCAACCGGTTCTGCGCCGCGATCTCCTGGGCCCGCAGGTGCTTCTTGACCGTAATCGGGTAGTAAGTACCGCCTTTGACCGTCGCATCGTTGGCCACGATCATGCATTCTCGGCCCGACACCCGACCGATCCCGGCGATCAATCCCGCTCCGGGGCACTCGTCGTCGTACATCCCGTCGGCGGCTAGCGCAGCCAGCTCGAGGAAGGGGCTACCGGGGTCCAGTAGGCCGTCGACGCGGTCTCGCGGCAGCAACTTGCCTCTGCTGACGTGCCGCTCGCGAGCGCGCTCCGAACCACCGAGAGCCGCGGCGGCGAGCTTGCTCCGCAGCTGCTCGACCAGCGCCACATGATCGTCATGATGTGCTGCCTGCGCTGCCATCGCTGAATCCGCCTCAGTTGAGTTAATCGAGACTAACCGGTGCTATGTTAATCTCCATTAACTCTCAGTGTCCACTATCGGCAGGAGGTTGCGGCGTGAGAGCGCAGAGTCCGCCGTCAGCGGCGCCCCAGATGCCCTCCCGCCGCAGCCGGGCCAAATCCGACAGACGCAACCAGCTGATCACGGCAGCAGAACGATTGATGGCCCAGCACGGCTATCTCGCGGTGCGACTGGAGGACATCGGCGCGGCAGCCGGGGTCAGCGGGCCGGCGATCTACCGGCACTTTCCCAACAAGGAAGCATTGTTGGTGGAGTTGCTCGTCGGAATCAGCACCCGACTGCTCACCGGAGCGAACGAGGTGGCCAATGGCACCGATGATGCCGAAGCCGCCCTGGAGGCATTGATCGACTTCCATCTGGACTTCGCGCTGGCCGAGTCGGACCTGATCCGCATTCAGGACCGTGACCTGGGAAACCTGCCGCCTGCGGCCAAGCGGCAGGTGCGCCGCAAGCAGCGGCAGTATGTCGAGATCTGGGTCGACGTGTTGCGCCGGCGAAACCCCACCCTGACCGAGACAGATGCGAGACTGACAGCCCATGCCACCTTCGGATTGCTGAACTCCACCTCGCACAGTGTGAAACCCAATGCGAAACTGCACGCTGCGAATCCGGCCGAGATCAGACCGCGAGCCGTTCTGAGAGCGATGACGGTTGCTGCTGTTAACTCGGCCGGGCGCCTTCATGATTAGGCGCGACTACCAAACGTTCCGGCCGCCGATCGGGCAGCCTCCACATTCTGTGCGTCGAAATTCTGCGCGTCGAACGGTCGGCCGGCTACTGACTGGGCTGCGGAATGTGGCAATCGGTGACTTTTGGATTGGCCCCCACATAGTTCAGCGGTCCGGCGACCACCGTCAGCGCGATGGTTCCCGCTATGGCGCAGTTGGCTTCACTGCCTTTGAAGTAGTCCCGTTGATAGGCGGCGGCGACGCCGATCACCAACCAAACAAGCACTATGACGCCGAGTACTCCTCGCATGCCGTGCCTCCTACGTCTGCACGCCGAACTGGCGCGCGCCCCAACAGGTCTACCCGACAAACAATTTCGATAAACCTCTAACGGCAGGTCAGCCGACAGGGTCCGCAGCAAAGGCCTCGCCGAGCCAGGCGGTCATGGCTTTCAGCAGGATCGCTCGATTCTCCCGCTTGTCGATCTCGTGGCCGTCGTCGTCGAACAGCACCAGTTCTGCGCGCCGACCAAGCGCGTTGAGCGCTTCACACATCTGCACTGACTCGCTGGGCGGCACGTTGGTGTCATTGAGGCCGTGCACCAACAGAAGTGGCGCGGTCATCGCTTGGACGCGCGGGAGTGGAGACAGTTGCTCCAGTAGTTCGCGATCGCTGATCGGATGACCGTACTTGGGGTAGGCCGCCGCGGAGATCCACGGCTCGGTATTGCGGTACCAGGTGTTCAGGTCGCTCATGCCGCAGATGCTGATGCCCGCCGCGAACTCGTCGGGGTGAAAGGCCAGCGCCGCCTGCGTCAGGTAGCCGCCGTAGGACCATCCGCAGCAGGCGACCCTTCCCACCGGCGCGTGACCGTTATCGATGAGGAATCTGGCCGCATCGGCGACATCGTCGATGGCCGCGAAGCGCCGCTCACGGTCGTCGGCATGCATGAACGTACGACCAAAGCCCCCCGAGCCGCGGACATTGGGTAGGAATACGCAAATTCCGGCCTGCAGCAATGCCGGGAAGAACTCGTTGTAGCCGGGCCTGCCCTGACCCTCGGGTCCGCCGTGTAAGAACAGCATGGCGCCGATGGTCTCGACACCGGCCGGGGGCTGGAACAGCCATCCGGTGAACTGCAACCCGTCTCGCGCGACGACACGCTCCAGCGTGGGGTCGGCGGCCAGCGGCCCGATGCTGGGTTCACGGCCTACCTGCTCCCATTCGCCGGTCCTCGGGTCGACCAGCTCGACCGTCGGCGGATTCGACGGCCCCTCGACCGTCACCGCCAGCATCGACCCACCCGCGCTGATACTCAGCTCGCCGGCAACCATGCCCGGCAGCGGGATCGGGTCGTGCAGCGTTTTGTCGGCGTACTCGAGTATCTGCAACTCGCTGGCGCCGTGGATGTTCCACAGGATCGCCACGGTCGAGAGATCGTCGCTGACGGTGAACTCGTCGATTTCATGATCCGGCCGCTCGGCCAGCACCTGGTAAGACACCCCGTCAGCGGTCGACGCCACCTCGAGCAGCCGGGCGTACTCAGCGCCGTTCTCGCTGCGCACCAGAGCACGCACATAGCCTTCGGTGCTGTTGAGCCCGTATCCCTTCGCCGGTTGATAAAGCTTGAGATCCGCGCCCTCCGGACCCGAACGCAGCCTGCGCGGGCCTTGATCGTCGAGGATGACGCCGGTGTCTGTGGTAGAGCCGGGATCAAAAGGCAGCAGCGCGGTTTCGGTGAGACCCCGCAGCATGATCAGATCGCGGTAGCCGCGCGGGCCGACCCGCACCAACGAGGCTCCCGCCCAGGCATCCACCAGCCTGCCACCGGAGCGCCGGTCCAGCACCGTCGTGGTTCCCGCCGACGGATCCATCAGGCAGGAGCTGCCCACGCCGTCGTCGCCGGTCAGGATTGCTGCCACCAGCGTGCCGTCCCAACTGATCAGCTCGGCGGTGCCCTCCGCCTCGGTAGCCCAATGGTCGATTCTGCGGGCATCACGGTCATCGGGGTCGGTTGTCACTACCCAGATCTGGCTGCGCGTGCCACCCTCGGGCGCGACTTGGCAGGCCAACCATGACCCGTCGGCCGAGTGCAGTACCCGCGTGACGGGGCCCTGGACCGGCAACTCGACGTCCCGCAGGGAACTCGCCCGCCAACCGCTCAGAAAACGCTGCACCGCGCGCGGATATCCACCGTCATCGACGAGGTGTGCGAACGCGGTGGCGTCCGGCGACACCGAAGCGCCGTACACCCTGCGAACCTGCTGTCCCACGATGCTTGATTCTGCATGGTCTGCGAGCCCGACGTGCTCCGGGCCGGAGAACGGCGCGCTCGGGGCCGCACAGGTACCCTGCAGCCATGAGGTGCGCATGACGGACCGCGGACGCGAGGAGCAATGGAGCTCCGGCACCGGGGACGAGCCGACCCAACAACTCGGCTATGGCCAGCCGGGATATAGCCAACCCGGATATTCCGACCCGGCTTACGCGAGCCAAACGCAGTACGGTTCGCCATACCAGGCGCCGCCATCGCACCCCACCGAAGGCATGCCCGCGTATTCAAGCTATGGCTACGACCCAGCCGCGCCGGGGCAGTACGGACCGCAGTATCCGCCCGGGGAAGACGAGGAGCAACCGCCGCCCGATGGCCCGAAGTCGCCGCGCTGGCTGTGGATCGTCACCGCGGTCGCGGTGCTCACCGTTGTCGGCCTGGTCATCGCTCTGGTGATCGTCAGCAGCTCCAAACAGGAGACGGTGATGGCCCCGCTGCCCTCTGGGCCCGAACCCACCCTCGCCGCTCCCACCACTGTTCCGCGGACCCCGCCGACGACCCCACGGACACCGCCGACGACGTCACGGACTCCCTCCACACCTTTGCTGCCCCTGCCGACTTCGCCGACAGCGCCATCCCGCACTACTCCCACCGAAGCACCCTCCCGCGGCGCGACCGACAGCGTTGTCTACACCGTCGAGGGCAGCGGCCGAGTCATCAACATCACCTACGTCGACTCCGGTGGCCTGCTGCAGACCGAATTCAACGTGATGCTGCCCTGGAGCAAGCAGGTCTCGTTGTCCGCCGGCGGTGCGGCCAGCATCAGCATCATCAACGTCGGGCGAGAGCTGTCGTGCTCGATCACCGTGAATGGCGCGCAGGTGGAACAGCGAAACGGCGTCGGCCTGACGATCTGCGCCACGACCGGTTAGGGGGACGAGCCGCGTCGAGGAGTGCGGTAATTAGACCGAGAGCTTGGGTTCGCCGCGTGAATGCGGCGCCTTTACCGCCAGCATCGCCAGCAGCCCCAGCAGCAGGACGGTCATCAAGCCGCCCATCCCGGCCCGGTCGCTGTCGAAAACATCGATGAATAACGCGAACAACGCCGGCGCCAGGAAGGTCGCGGCGCGGCCCGCCATCGTGTACAGGCCGAATGAGACACCTTCCTTGCCGTGGGCGGCCATCCGCAGCATCAACGTCCGTGCCGACGACAGCGTGGGTCCGATAAACACACACAGCATCAGCCCGCATATCCAGAAGGCGGCCTGACCCCGACCTGCCATCATGGCGAGGCCTGCGGCGATCATCGCCATCAGCGACACGACGATCACCCGTTTGGAACCGATCCGGTCATCGACGTGACCGCCCACGACCGCGCCCATCGCCGCGACCACGCTGGCCGCGATCCCGAAGAGCAGCACGTCGGCCTCAGACACCCCGTAGACGTTGACACCGATCACCGCACCGAACGTGAAGACACCGGCCAGCCCGTCCCGGAACACCGCGCTGGCGCCCAGGTAGTAGACGACGTTGCGGTCTCGATGCCACTGCGCCCGCACCTCGGTCCACACCCGGCGATAGGCGGCCAGCAGGCCGACGCGTTCCCGGGATTGGGCGGGCTTGGCGCTTGGGACCGTGATAAGCAGCGGCAGGGCGAACAGCCCGAACCACGCGGCGATCAACAGCATGGCCGCCCGCACATTCTGGCCGTCGGCCGTGGGCAGGTCGAGCAGACCGCGGGTATCTCCGCTGCCGGAGATGAAACCCAGGTACACCACGAGCAGCGCCAGGACGCTGCCGAAATACCCCAGTGCGAGACCCAGTCCGGAAATCCGGCCGGAGGTTGCCGGTGTCGAGAGCTGGCGCAGCATCGCGTTGTACGGCACGGTGGCCAGCTCGCTGCACGCGGCTGTGCACGCGAGCAGCACCAGTCCCGGCCACATGTACCGATGGTCGTCGCGGATCAGGCTCATCGACGCGGTCAGCAACACCACCAGCCCGGTCAGCACGGCCAGTACCCGACGCCGGCGCGCCGGCGCTTCGACCCAGATCCCGGTCACCGGTGCCATCAGTGCGACGACCAGCCCGGCCAGTGCCAGCGCACGACCCAGCCAGCTGGCGGGACTGGTGTCCCCGGGCAGGTCGTCGCCAACAGTGTTGGTCAGGTACACGGAGAACACGAATGTCACGACGATCGCGTTCACCGCTGTGGCGCCGAAGTCCCACAACGCCCATGCCAGTACGCGAGACCGCGTCGCGGCGACCATCGACGGCCGGACCGGAGGCGGCAACTCGCTCATGGATGCCCACGATATAGTCCCGCCCATGCCAGTACCCGCCCCCAGCGCCGATGCCCGGGCTGTCGTCACCGGTGCGTCGCAGAACATTGGCGAGGCGCTGGCCGTCGAGCTTGCTGCCCGCGGCCACAGCTTGATCATCACGGCTCGACGCGAGGAGGTGCTGACCGCGCTGGCTGAACGGCTGCGCGAGCGCTACGGGGTGACGGTGGAGGTGCGCGCCGTCGACCTCGCCGACCCAGCGGAACGCGATACATTGTGCGAAGAACTCGCCGCCCGAAACATCTCGATCCTGTGCGCGAACGCGGGCACCGCGACATTCGGAACCGTGGCTTCGCTCGACCCGGCCGACGAACGCAAGCAGGTCCAGCTCAACGTGATTGGGGTTCACGACCTCGTGCTGGCGGTACTGCCCGGCATGGTGGCCCGGGGAGCCGGCGGAATACTGATCTCCGGTTCAGCAGCGGGTAACTCACCGATTCCGAACAATGCGACCTATGCGGCGACCAAGGCGTTCGTCAACACCTTCAGCGAATCCCTACGGGGCGAACTGAAATCAGCCGGTGTGCACGTGACGGTGCTGGCACCGGGCCCAGTACGCACCGAACTACCCAACCCCGACGAGCAGTCACTGGTTGAGCGATTGATCCCCGACTTTCTCTGGATCTCGACCGAGCACACCGCGAAGGTCTCGCTGGACGGCCTGGAACGAAACAAGATGCGCGTGGTTCCCGGCGTCACGTCCAAGGCGATGTCGGCGGCCAGCGGATACGCGCCACGCTCGATCGTCGCGCCCATCGTCGGCGCCGTCTATAAGAAACTCGGCGGCGACTAGCGTTTCCGCCGGCGCCTGCCGGTGCCGAAGATGCTGCGGGTGATCTCACGACCGATCACCGTCCCCGCTGAGCGCATCGCGCTCTTGAACGCGGGGCTGTCCATCATCTTGTCCAAGAAGCCCGGTTCCGCCGGCGCAGGCATCGGTGGCAATTCGATGGGCGGCGGCACTGGCGTCTGCGGCTCGGGAGCAGACTCGATCACCAGTGGCGGCGGCGCAAGGGTGGCGAGCAGCCGCTCATAGGCCGAATCCCGGTCGATGGACTGCCCGTACGCGGCCTGCAGCGGGCTGGCCGAGGCGGCCGCGGCGATGGCCTCCGAGCCGATGGTGTCCATCAGCGAGCGCGGCGCACGCATTCTGGTCCACGCCACCGGCGTAGGGGCTCCCTTCTCGGAGAGCACGGTGACCACGGCCTCGCCGATGCCCAGCGATGTCAGCGCCGACTCCAGGTCGTAAACGTCGGTTTTCGGGTACGTGCGCACCGTCTTCGACAGTGCCTTCTGGTCATCGGGGGTGAAGGCACGCAGCGCGTGCTGAATACGGGCGCCCAGCTGGCTCAGCACGTCGTTGGGCACGTCGGTCGGCAGCTGGGTGCAGAAGAACACGCCGACCCCTTTGGAACGGATCAGCTTGACTGTCTGCTCGACCTGCTGCAGGAACGCCTTGGATGCGTCGGCGAACAACAGGTGCGCCTCGTCGAAGAAGAAGACCAGCTTGGGCTTGTCGAGGTCGCCCACCTCGGGCAGCGTCGTGAACAGATCGGCGAGCACCCACATCAGGAAGGTGGAAAACATCACCGGTCGAGCGGCCTGGCTTCCGAACTCGAGCAGCGTGATGATGCCGCGTCCGGACGCATCGAGGCGCATCAGGTCCGCGGGCTCGAGCTCGGGTTCGCCGAAGAACGTGTCGGCGCCCTCGGCCTCGAGAATCACCAGCGCGCGCAGGATCACCCCGGCAGTCCTCGACGAGACCGCTCCGAGCGCTTTGAGCTGCGGCTTGCCTTCGTCGCTGGTCAGGTACTGAATTACCGAACGCAGGTCTTTCAGGTCAAGCAGCGGCAACCCCTGCTGGTCGGCCCAGTGGAAAATGAGACCCAGCGTGGATTCCTGTGTTTTGTTGAGCCCCAACACCTTCGACAGCAAAATCGGCCCGAAGCTGGTGATGGTCGCGCGGACCGGCACCCCGATACCGGAAGTGCCAAGCGACAGGAACTCCACCGGATACCCCGTCGGCGTCCAGGTATCGCCGGTGTCGGCGGACCTTTGGGTGATCTTCTCGCCCGCCTCACCCGGCTTGGAAAGACCGGACAGGTCACCCTTGACGTCAGCCATCAGCACCGGCACTCCGGCTGCGGACAATTGCTCGGCCAGCACCTGCAGCGTCTTCGTCTTCCCGGTGCCCGTTGCACCCGCGACCAGCCCGTGCCGATTGATCATCGCCAGGGGAATGCGCACCTGCGCCCCCGGGTCGCACACCCCCTCGACAACCACAGCGCCGAGTTCCAGCGCAGCACCGTCAGCGCTGTAACCGGAGGCGATCTGCTGTGCGGGGGAAGCCGTTTGCTCCGAGGTCATGCGTGGCACCCTACTGGGCAGGCAACGCCGGGAGGTGGGGGTAGGCAGCCTTGGGGTTCCGTGGGGCCTACTGTTGAGCGCTGTGCGAGATGAACTGGTGTGGATCGACTGCGAAATGACCGGCCTGGACCTCAAATCCGACCTGCTCATCGAAATCGCGGTGCTGGTGACCGACTCTGAGCTCAACGTCCTCGGCGATGGGCTCGACGTGGTCATCCATGCCGGCGACGATGCGCTGTCGTCGATGGTCGATGTGGTGGCGCGCATGCATGCGAAATCAGGCCTGGTCGAGGAGGTGCGCGCCTCGACCACCGACGTGGCCACCGCGGAGTCGCTGGTGCTGGACTACGTCCGCACGCACATACCCCAGGCCAAGACCGCGCCGTTGGCCGGCAATTCCATCGCGACGGACCGGGGGTTCATCGCCAGGGACATGCCCAAGCTCGATGACTACCTGCACTACCGGATGATCGACGTGAGCTCGATCAAGGAGCTGTGTCGCCGCTGGTATCCGCGGATCTACTTTGGTCAGCCCGCGAAAGGACTCGCACATCGCGCACTGGCTGACATCCACGAGTCGATCCGTGAGTTGCGCTACTACCGCGAGACGGCGTTCGTGGCGCCGCCGGGTCCGTCGACCAGCGATATCGCGGCCATCTCCGCTGAAATCGAGCCGCCGCCGGCTCCCTCCACCACAGGCGAGCCGAAAAATTCGGCTCCCGAGGGCTCCAGCGGCTAGTATCGACGACGCCGCTACGGCGGCGATGGTGGCTGTAGTTCAGCTGGTAGAGCACCAGGTTGTGATCCTGGAAGTCGCGGGTTCGAGCCCCGTCAGCCACCCCACTGCCGAGAACGCCGCCTACTTGTGTAGGCGGCGTTTTTCGGCAGGTGAGATGAAAGCCACGTCATCCGACGTTGGCGTTGCCGGCTTTCCACTGGGCCCAAGGGATGTTCCAGTCGCCGAGACCGTCGCCACCGGGCAGCGTCGATCCGACCGTATTGACGATTTCGACGACGTCACCGCGCTTGGAGTTGTTGTAGAACCACTGGCCGTTGCTGTTGCTCACGTTGATGCAACCGTGGCTGACATTGCTGTAACCCTGGCTACCCACCGACCAGGGCGCGCCGTGGACATAGATGCCGCTGTAGGAGATCTGCGTGGCCCAATCGACCTCGGTGCGATACCCATTGGGCGAGTTCACCGGCACCCCGTAGGTCGAGGAGTCCATCACCATCTCGGCACGACGGTCGCCGACGATGTAGATGCCGTTGTCGGTCGGGGTGCTGTTCTTGCCCATCGACACCGGCATGCTCTTGATGACCTCGCCGTTGCGACGCACCGTCAGGGTCTTGGTGCTGTCGTCGACGGACGAGATCACCGCGTCGCCGATGGTGAAGCGCGTCGAGACGTTGTCCTGTCCGAACAACCCGTCGCCCATATCCACGCCGTAGGCGTTGACCGAAACGTCGACCGTCGTGCCCGGCTTCCAGTATTCGGCTGGGCGCCAACGGACTTCGCGGTTGTTCAACCAGTAGAAGGCGCCGTCGACGGGCGGTTCGGTCTTGACGGTGATGGCGCGCTGCGCGGCGAGCCGGTTGGGGATGTTCTCATCGAAGCGGATGGCTACGGGCTGGCCGACACCGACAACTTCACCTTCGTTGGGCAGCACGTAGGGCATGGTCAGGTTCTCTGGCGAGTGCGTCTCGAAGGTCATCTGACGGCTGGTCGCGCCGCCGAGACCAAGCGACTGCGCGGTCAACGTGTAGCGCTTGTTGTAGCCGAGTGGCTCCGCGGTCTCCCACGTCAGACCATCCTTGGACAGCTGGCCTTCCACCGACTTGCCGCTCTCGTTGACCATCGTGACCGCACCCAGGACACCCAACTCGGCGCTGACGGTGACCGGCGTGTCCACGCTCACACCCACCGCGCCATCCTGAACCGAGGAGGTGAGCTTGGGCACCAGCAGATCTCCGAACGGAGTGCCCTTATCGGTGATCACCTGGGGCTGAGCCTGTTCGGAGCTTCCGCCGCAGGCAGACAGGGCCAGTGCAATCGCGGGAACGAGCGCGGCCGCTACCAACCGGCCTCGGTTCCGTCGTAATCGGCTCACCGTGTTGACCTGCCACATAGTTCGCTCCACCTCACAGACAGCATTGCTCCACCCACAAATCGTTGGCGATCAGTCTACGGCCATTTCACGTGGCAGCGCGACAACGTCGTCGCACCGGGGAATCTCACCGTCGCCGCGATTTCTCACTGCGCCGACGGGCCTGTATTGTCTCACCCGCGCGCCGTTAGCTCAGTTGGTAGAGCAGCTGACTCTTAATCAGCGGGTCCGGGGTTCGAAACCCTGACGGCGCACCACCCGAATACCCGGTGACTTCGAACACGCCGCTTGGGACTTGTCGTCGACTCAGACACGACTCAAAGGGAGCCGAATGACCCGACTACTGCTCGCCGTCGCAGCCGCAGCGCTCGCTATCGCCGCAGGCCGCCGTAATCAACTCCGCCGCCAGACGGGCCGCAAAT
>Ga0114921_10000454_pt1 | contig 17311 bp, 17 predicted proteins | sample BentaG_FD_87016 | JGI IMG/M metagenome (GOLD analysis project Ga0114921, IMG submission 87016) | Deep subsurface microbial communities from South Atlantic Ocean to uncover new lineages of life (NeLLi) - Benguela_00093 metaG | ecosystem: Environmental > Aquatic > Marine > Oceanic > Sediment ...
CCCGAGCTCATGATGGCGAAGGTCTACCAGTCAGCACAGAAGCACGGCTTACCCATACAGGCCAGCCTCGAACGCTACGTGAAGTGCGCAGTCGGGCTATGCGGCAACTGCACCATAGGCCCCTACCGGGTCTGCAAGGACGGACCGGTCTTCGACGCGGATATGCTCAGCGAGGTCCGAGACGAGTTCGGCGTGAGCCAGATGGACGCCTCCGGCAGAATGACCCGGGTGGAACACTGACCAGAGAGATTATCAACACATACCCCCCCTCATACCCATAATGCCTGTACGCAACGTGCGAAGACGATACCTGGCTTTACAGGTCCATAGCGAAGCAGATTTGACCGAAGCCGACCTGAGCCATGCCATCTCGGACAAGATCCATCTCCTGTACGGAGTCAAGGGCGCGGCGGAGACGAACTACAGGATGATCGAGTACAACCAGCAGCACAGGCAGGGGATAATCAGGTGCAACCATGATAGGCTGACCGAGACCCGGGCGGCGCTCGCGCACATCACGGCGATTAACGGCGCCCCCGTGTCGGTACAGGTGATCACGGTTTCGGGCACCATCAAGTCACTGAGAAAAAGGCTCACAGAGTAGAGACCCGTCCCACCGACTTACCGTTGTGCCATTTATACAATCGTGTTTGAATTATCTCATATACTAGTATCCGTACAATGATGCAAACGGTGTAGGATCATGGCTGAGATCAAAGTGGAGGACGCGGCTCACGGCTACGTCGAGATGATGCACAGGCTCGGAGTAGACTACGTATTCAGCTCACCCGGCTCGGAGTTCATACCCCTATGGGAGCACCTCGCCCGGTACAACTCGGAGGACAAGAAACCCTTCTACCTGAACATCCGGCACGAGAGCGCCGCCCTCAGCATGGCGAAGGGCTACTACATGGCATCGGGGAGGGCGCAGGTGCTGCTAACACACGTGCTCGCGGGGCTCCTGCACGGAGCCATGGAGCTCAAGGCCGCCTACACCGATCAGATCCCCCTGCTCCTCATAGTGGGCCAGAACAGGACCCATGACGGGGAGGTCTACGGCGGCACCCCTGGCCCCCACTACCTGAGCTTCACCGAGGTCGGGGGCCAGCAGCGCCTCGTCCAGCCCTACGTGAAGTGGGGAGAATCCCCCGAGACCAACGCCAACATCCTCGCGACCATCCAGAGGGCGTACCAGATCGCCTCAAGCGACGTAAAAGGCCCCGTGCTCCTTAGCGTCTCCAGGGAGATACTCTTCGAGAAAACAGACACCATGAGGCTGCCGCCTAAGTACGTTCTGCCTACACCCATAACGGCTGAACCCAAAGTCCTGCATGAGCTGAAGGAGATGCTGGTGAAGGCCGAGAACCCCCTGATCTACACGAGGTACCTTGGGAGAAACCATGGAGCGGTGGCCTCTCTCGTCGAGCTGGCCGAGCTGCTGAGCGTCCCCGTGTTCGAGCACCCCGGGTACATGAACTTCCCCACGAACCACAGACTCCACATGGGAACCAGCGTCTCTCCCTACCTAAAGGAAGCCGACCTCTTGCTGGTCATCGACAGCAGCTCCTGGCCGCCGTGGTATCCCCCGGGGAGCATCCGAGGGAGTACCAAGGCGAAGATAGTCTTCATGGACATCGACCCCATACAGCTCAAGTACCCCTCGTACGGGTACCCGGCGGACCTGCTCGTTAAGGCCGACTCAGGCGTGGCGATACCTCAGCTCGTGGAGCTCGTCAAAGCAGAGAAACTGGGCGAGCCCATGGTTCAGGCGCGCAGCGAACGGTGGGCGGCTGAGCACAAGCGTATAAGGGACGAGCTTGAGAAGAAGGCTCTCGCCGTCAAGGACGAAAGCCCCATCGACCCCAGGTGGCTCAGCTACTGCATAGACCAGGTAATCGACGAGAACACAGTCATAGTAAACGAGACCATAACCCATGGCAGCATGATCCACCAGTACATCGAGAGGAACCGTGTGGTCCCCGGGACGCGGTACGAGTCCACAGGCCCGGTGGCGCACACGGGCCTCGGCCAGGGAATGGGAATAGCCCTAGGGGTCAAGCTTGCCGACCCGGACAAGACCGTGATAGCCCTCGAAGGCGACGGCACCTTCAACTACAACCCGGTGCTGGCCTGCCTCGGAGCATCCCAGGAGCACGACATCCCCTTCATGACCGTCATCTACAACAACGGGTGCTACGCCGCCATGAAGGGCCACGCGCGGTACTACCCAGAGGGGCACTCTGTGACGCGCGACCAGTACTACGGCGTCAGCTGTGGACCCATACCCCACTACGCCAAACTTGTCGAGGCCTACGACGGCTACTCGGAGACTGTGGAGGACCCCAAAGAGGTTAAACCCTCGTTACTCAGAGCCTTGAAACAGGTTAGGGAGGGAACGCTGACTCTGCTAGACGTGAGACTCAGACAATAGTGCAGAGTGGCGCCCCTACTATTCTTTTATTGCATATACACTCAATTCTGAGGTATGGCGACTGGAGCCGTCATATTTGACCTCTTTAAAACCCTCGGCGAGTTCGAGAGGACAATCACAGACGAGGATGTCTCGTCTCTGCTCAGAGGCAGAGGGTATGAGGTGTACCCTCAGGCTTGGAGACACGCATTCAGCTTCGTCGTTTTCGTCGACTACCCCAAGCATGGTTTCGACTCGCATGAAGCTCTGTTCAAACAGGTCTTCAGACGCCTTGAGGTCGATGCCGACGATGACACCGTAAACGATCTCGCCGACATGTTCAGGAGCAGCCCGTTCCGGCTCTACCCTGAGTCACATGAGGCCGTGAGACGTGCCCGCGACATCGGGTTGAAGACCGCCATAGCGACATCGACGCCGAAACCATTCTTCAGAACCGGCGTCGAACCCATCGCAGATTACATCGACTTCATCTGCACAGGATACGAGGCGGGCTACGAGAAATCCAATCCCCACATATACAAGGTGATCCTGAACAAACTGCAGGTCGAGCCGGAGGAGACAGTCGTCATAGGCGATGACCCGGTTCTTGACATCTCCAACGCCAAGCAGCATGGAATGCGGGCGATACACATACCGAGGGAAGGAGCCCCCTCCGAACTCGCCGACGACGTGGCCAAGAATGTCCTTGAAGCGATCAAAATCGTCGAAGAACGGGTCCAGTAGAGATTGGTGCTCCCGCCGGGATTCGAACCCGGGATCTCCGGCTCGAGAGGCCGGAATCCTTGACCGGACTAGACGACAGGAGCACTGTGCACCAAAGGTAAGCGGTGCATAAATAAAAATATTAAGGCAGTTAGAGGTCGTCTCTCAGCTTCATGAACTTAGCGATGTTCGCGCTAGAATCCATCAAGGGCTTTATGGCGCCGGTCTTCGACGTGAACAGCGTCGTGACCCCTGGTCCGTGCCCCGCCACGACGCAGTCGCTGTGGGTCACGATGCCGACGCTCAAGGCGCCCCTCCTGTAGATCCTGCCGTAGCTGTGGTCGGCGTTCTCGATGGCCACAAGGTCTCCGAACCTGAGGTCCCCTAGGCCGTACTCCTCGCAGGTGGCCTCGCAGAACATGGTTATGTCGTAGTCGCCTGAGGCGACGTGGCTTCTTCCCAGCCCCGAGCCCATGATGGCTGCGGGGATCGTGTGGGTGACGGGCACCTCAAGCTTCCCGTCCTTTATCGCCGGGTCCACCGCCTCGAGGAACTCGGGACTCACGTTGAAGAGCTTCACCTCAGGGAGGTCCAGCAGCCTGAGGCCGACCCCGTAGGCCTTTATCATGACCTTGTCCTCGATGACGAGCTTCTCCATGGTCTCGGGCTGGAAGTCCACCATGACGTGCTCTATGCCGCCGTGCTTCCCCACCACGACGCCCTTGTCGCCCTTCGCGTCTCCCTCCACCACCTTGGCCTCGTTGCCTATGCAGCTTAACACGTTGAGGGCCCTGCTCTGGCCGTTGGGGAACCTGCGGTCGACCACACGGTTCTCGATGCTGACGCCGGGCTCCACGTGGTCCGCCATCCACCCGGTGGCCACGTCCCCTACCCTGAGGTTGTACGTGATGCCGCCGACGCCGGGGAGCACCACCGGCTCGCCGTCGGCAGTTATCTTGTATACAGCGTCGCCAACTACGGGGCTGACGACTTCTCCGATCACTGAGATCTTGACGATCTTATCGCGGTTTGTTTTGATCAATTTGTTTCACCTTTAGGGATGTAGTCGCCGTGTTAAATGTATCGAGCACACCTACACACACTTTAAATGTAGGTAGATGTCTACTATGTAAATCCTGGCTACGCGACGAGGTTTGACAGTGAAGCTGCTAGACATAACCATACTCTCGGCGGAGGGGCTGCGGGAGAGGAAGTTCAGGGTAGCCCTCAACGTTCTCGGCATCCTCGTGGGCTGCGCAGCCGTCACGGGGCTTGTCTCCCTCGCCGACGGCATGAACACCCAGGTCAGGGACCAGATGAGCGTCATCGGAACCAACACCCTGTTCGTCATCCCGGAGGACGCGAAGGAAGCGGCCATGAGCCTCAGCGCCACCCAGATAGCGAGCCAAGACGGGATCAGCTGGCGCGACCGGGAGACCATCCAGGACACCGGCGGCGTCAGAGACACCTGCGAGATAATAATGGGCGGCGGCTCGTACACGATCAAGGGCGAGACCTACAGCGCCAGGGTGATGGGCGTAGGGGACAGCTTCCATGAGATCAACAAAGACATCAAGATGACCGATGGAAGGTTCTTCACACGCGGCGACAGAGCAGTGGCCTTCGTAGGGAAGAACGTCGCACACCCCACCGACGAGGATGAACCGATTCTGGGGGTAGGCGACAGGATAAAGCTAGCCGTCAAGGTCAGGGGAGAGCACAAGGAGATCACCATAAGAGTAATCGGAGTCCTGGCGGAGCATGGAACCATGTTCGGTTTAGACGTAGACAACGTGATAGGCATCCCATTCAGGACATACGACCAGCTCTTCGAGCAGGAAGGAAGCTGCGCCATCGTACAGGTCTACGCCCGTGAATCCAGCGACACAGAGGAGGTAGCCGAAGACCTAGAGGACAGGCTCGGCGACGACTTCTTCGTGGTGTCGCCGAAGGCAGCCATCGAAGTACAGGAGCAGGTCACGGGGACCATTCAGGCCGTGCTCGGCGGCATCGCGACCATCAGCCTCTTCGTAGCGGGCCTCGGCATCGTCAACACCATGGCGGTCTCGGTGAACGAAAGGACAAGGGAGATAGGGACTATGAAGGCTATAGGGGCGAACAGCGTAGACATCCTGCTCCTCTTCATTAGCGAGGCGGCGTACACTGGCCTCATTGGCGGCGTAGCCGGGTCAGCTATGGGTTTCACCCTGGGGAAGATGGTCGGTAACTACATAGGGCTCCCCGTGGGTCACAGCCTATCTCTGGGGTTAGCGGTCGTGGCGTTCGCCCTGGTGACGAGTGTCCTCTCGGGGGCGGGCCCAGCCTACCGGGCTTCCAGGATGGACCCCGTGAAGGCTCTTAGAAGCGAGTGAAGCTACCTAAGGTATGCTCGTATCAGCCTGATTATCTTCATGGGGCTACGTTTAACGAGACCCGCGAGGGTAGCCGTGACGTTGGTGCCGTTCGCCAGCGCCAGCACGTCCTTGTTGGTGATCACCTCAGACAGCGTGTTCAGGTCATCGTCGGAGAACTTGTCCAGCATGTCCACGACCCTACCGCTGTCCTTGATCCTCTTGCCCCAGTACTTGTCGAACTCGACGCGGTAGGCGGATAACCGCTTAGCTGAGACGTCGCCCTCCTTCACGGCCTCGGCGGCTACTCTCCCAGCCATCTTGCCCGCCTCGATGGCGCAGTGGATCCCCGCGCCCGTCATCGGTATGAGCTGGCCCGCGGCGTCGCCGACCAGCATCAGCCCGTCGGCCACGATCTTGTCCAGGGTTCCACACACAGGGCAGATGCCTCCGTTCTTCCTCAGTATCTTTGCGTTCCTGAACCGCGGGTCCTGAGCTATGAAGTCCTTGAGGTACTCTATGGGCGGCTTGGTATGCTTCACCCGGACACCGAGGCCTACGTTGGCTACCTCCCTGCTCTTGGGAAAGACCCACGCGTAGCCCCCCGGCGCATACTTCTCTCCCATCCAGAACTCGTTGACGCCGAGGTCCAAGTCGAGGCCGCCCAGCTGGTACTGGGCACAGGTAACGTATTCCTTGAAATAGCGGGCGAGGCCCGCGGAGCGTCTGATTATGCTCCAGTGGCCGTCGGCTCCGATGACCACCTTCGCGATGAACTCTATCTCCTCTCCCTCACGGACCGCCTTAACGCCTACGACCCGGCTACCATCCATGATTACGCCTGTGGCCCTTGTGTTGGTCATGAGCCTTGCGCCGGCCTTCTCCGCGTTATCAGCAAGAGCCTTGTCGAAGACCTGCCTGTCGAGGGTGCACCCGGTCCAGTCGGTGCTGGTGAGTTCCACTGTGTTCCCGTTGGGTGCCACCACGCGAGCCCTAGTGGTCATCTGCGACACGTACGGTGGCACAGCCTTTAGCCCACCGTCCTCGATGCCCCTGACGCTGAGTCCTTCTGCACAGTAAACCGGTGTGCCCGCCACGGGGTGCTCCTCGATAAAAATTACGTCGACGCCGTTCTCGGCGGCTGCCCTCGCGGCCATGCTGCCTCCGGGCCCCGCACCGACGACAAGGATGTCGCACTGAGTAGTATCCATCTTTAGACAGAATGATGCCCACGGCAGAAATATATTATCCTATCGCTCAAGGACCTTCTTGGCCGCGATCTCTATGTCCCTGGCCTTCACCGTCTTTCGGCCCGCGTGCTTGGCGTAGTCTATGGCCTCCTTGGCCACCTTCACGCCTATATCCTCCAAGGCCAGTCCAAGGGCGACTGCACTCTCCTCGCTCACCCTGTCCGCGCCAGCTCTTTTAATCAGCTTATGCATGGGCGCCACCTTAATTTCGCTAGGCATCCTGATCCCTTCTATTTCCTCTTTTCGTTTCGAATAATATTTAATACTTGCGACCCTTTCCGCTAGGAGGGCTAAATTCTTGCTTTTTTCATTTTTTAACTCTATAAGATTCATTTTCGTTATAAACGCACTCGAAAACCCGTTAATCTTTCACCGTCTTTAACCGTATAGCAGATAGTGGGTTACATCAGTCTTAAATCGGGTTCAACTGAAAACCCCTCTGAATGGGTTTCATTGAAAAAACACTGAAACATAGGAGCAAGCTAACCGTAGCCGCCGCCATACTGGTCTACACAGCGGTGATGTCATGGTACACCATCTCCAAACACAACTCCTTCACTACCTACGCCTGGGACCTCGGTATCTTCGACCAGTCCTTCTGGACGACCGTGAACCTAGGCATGGTCTTCGTAAACACCTGTGAGCAGCACCTCGTGGAGTCAGGGAGCTTCTTCGGCGTCCACTTCAGCCCCATACTGTTCCTGCTGGTCCCGTTCTACTATCTCCACCAGTCACCCGTGACCCTGCTGGCACTGCAGTCGCTCATAATAGGACTCTCCGCTTACCCGATCTTCCTGATCGCGAGGGAGAGGCTGACGGAGGACACGGCGGCGACCCTAGCCGTCATATACCTGCTGAACCCCGCCATCCACGGCGTCAACTCCTACGATTTCCACGTCCAGAGCCTGCTGCCACTAATCTTCAACTATCTTCTACTCTACACGCTGCGCTGGGACACGAAGAGGATGGTCGCGGCGTCCATACTGGCGCTGTCAGTCCAGGAGCAGGTAGTCGTAGTGATGCTCAGCTACGTGGCCTTCCTGGTGGTTCACCGTGCCTATCAGGGAGCGAAGTGGCGTGAACCCGGTGCCATACGAGGCGAGGTCATACCGATCCTGGCTGTGCTCGCGGTCACGGTACTCTGGTGGGCTCTGTCAGCCAACGTGCTGCATCACTTCAACCCCAACATCCCCCAGCATCTGAAGGCAGGGCAAAACTTCGCGATCCTAGAGGTGGACTCACCGACGGAGGTCCCCCTACGCGTCCTCACCGACCCAGACAAGGCCTTCAGGGCAGTATCCTATGACTGGTTCGACAAGAACGTATACATGCTCTCCCTCTTCACCCCTAGCCTCTTCCTGGGCTTCCTGAGCCCAGCCACGCTCATACCCACCGCCCCATGGTTCGCCGTCTCCATCCTGTCCAACTACCCGCCCTACTACCGGCTGGGGTTCCAGTACCCCACCCTCGTGATACCGTTCATATACGTCTCCCTCATCAGAGGGCTGAAGAGGCTGAAAATGTCCCTCAAGGAGGAGAACAGCGTGAGCCTCAAAGCCGTCCTCACGGGGCTCCTAGTCATCAACGTCGCCAGCAGCGTCGCCCTGAGCCCCCTCAGCCCCTTCACGGACGGCTTCAACCTCAGCCCCGCGTACATAAAGCCCTGCGCGAGCCAGAGGAGCCGGCGGCTCACAGAGATGCTGACGCTCATACCCCCAGACGCCTCCGTCCTGACCCAGGACAACATCTTCCCCCACGTCAGCAACCGGCTGGACGCTTACGTGATGGTGCCCGAGATAGCGCAGGACCCCGAGACGTGGCGCAGGGCCAACTCGACGCTCATGGCCCTGAGAACCGACTACATACTCCTCGACATGGAGACCGACCCCCACAGCACAGCCAAGACGGCGTTCCACATAGTCGCCGGGGGCAACTACAGCCTCCTCGCCTTCTACGACAACATCTACCTCTACGAGCGAGGCAACAGGTCGACGCCCCTCCTCTACGAGCCCATCTCCGCCGCCTTCGGCCCCCGGGACCTCATACTCCAGAACGCCGAGATAGTGGGGGAACCCACCTCCAGCACCGGGGAGGCAATCCACTACATTGACATGTCCAGAAAGTCACGCACCGTCTGGTACGGCCCCTACGAGATAGCGCCGGAGGGAAACTACACCGCAGTCTACAGGCTCAAGACCCTCAACCACACAGAGACCGGGGTGATACTCCTCGACGCTAGGAGCAGGGGGGAGACCCTCGCCAACACGACGGTGGACGCGAGCCGCCTCCCAGAGGAAGGCGAGTGGCGCGACGTGTCCCTCGAGTTCAGCCTCAAGATGGTGTCCACGGACCTCGAGCTCAGGGGTATCCTCCTAAGCGAGGACACCGATATACATCTGGACGGCGTCCGCCTAGAGCAGAGATAACAGGGTAAACGTTTAAAAGCGCGGCATGGATGATCACAGCGCACAGGTGCACGTATTTGGGTAAGGTACGCACGGAGATGATCAAGCGGATAAGCTTGGAGCTCATCGAAAGGTACCCGTACAGCTTCCAGCCCGAGTTCGATCACAACAAGCTGTTCCTCAAAGAGATAGGGCTCGACGTATCCAAAAAGCTCCGCAACAAGATCGCAGGCTACGTCACCACCATCGTCAAATCCGACCTGCTCGCCGAGGCCAAGGAGGCCGCCCAGGAGGCCCTGGAAGAGATCCAGTAGCCCAGCCTCACAAGATTTTAACACCGGCGAAACGTAGTTTCATGGATGTCTAGTCAGCCCGTCGCCTACACCATAGACCACGAGGGACTCAGACTCGACATAGCCCTCGCCCCCACCGACAGGCTTCACATCCACGAGGAGACCATCCCGGAGCGTGTAAGCAGCCTGGGAGACCGGATCATGCGCGACGGCGTCCAGTCAGCCCCCATAATCGTCGACCGCGGTACATACGTCGTGCTGGACGGCATGCACAGAGTAGCCGTCATGAAGCGGCTCGGCTGCAGGTTCACATGCGTCTGCCTCGTCGACTACTTCGACCCAAGCATAAAGGTGCAGCGATGGATCCGCGTGATCCCCGGTCCCTTCGGAGTCAAGAAGGCGGAGGAGGCCCTAGCCGCCCTCGACCTCAGGATGGCGCCCTACGAGCCGGTGAAGAGCCCCGACGAGGAAGGCGGGCTGCTGCTCATCTACAGGGACCAGACGTACCGCCTAATCCAGAATGGGGAGGACCTGCTTCAGGCCTTCAAGCGGAGCCACGAGCTGGAGAGCCTACTGAAGACGTGGGGGTACCGGATAAGCCACTGCACCGAGGCCGAGGCCATGAAGAGGGTGGACTCAGGCGACTACGAAGCCGCCCTATACCTCCCCAGGGTGGAGAAGAGCCAGGTGGTGGAGGCCGCGGAGCGGGGACAGGTCTTCACCCCCAAGGCGACGAGGCACAGGCTACCCGCCAGACCCGTGCAGGTAAACGTGCCCCTGGAGCTCCTCAGGGACAAGGAGATGAGCTTGGAGGAAGCCAACGCGCGGCTACGTGAGACGCTCTCAAGCAAGAAGCTGGCCCGATACGAGCCGGGCACAGAGTGGATGGGCCGCACCTACGACGAGGTCCTATACGTCTTTGAGTCCTAGGAACCGCCTCACCTGTTTACGGGTGAACCCGATCTCTATCAGCTTCACGGCGAGCTCGTCCTCGGGCACCCCTTCCGACAGCAACTTCTCTCTTATGTCCTCGATGCTCTCCCGCGGCTCCCACGGGTAGATGATCCACTTGTCAACCGACTCAGCGTAAAAGTCCGGCTCAAAGGTGCTCCACGGCTTGTGGTGCAGGGTAGCCATCTTGACCACCCTTGGACCGAGGCTGTCAATGTACTCCTTCACGACCTTGAGGCTGTTCCCGGAGTCGGCGACGTCGTCAACCACCAACACGTTGAGGCCCGAGATGTCCGCGTTGAGCGGGTACTTCACCTGAGGCTTATCGTTCCTCTCCCTGATCCCCGCGTAGTATATGACCTGGAGGCTCGCGAGGCTCCGGATGTTGAGCTCGTCGCTGAGAATCCTGGCGGGGTCGAAGCCGCCGCGGCTTACCGCCACGATGATGTCGGGTCTGAACCCGCTCTCGGCTATCTGGTCGGCGAGCTTCTCGGATAGACGCTGGACATCCATCCAGGTGAGATGGAGGTACCTCTCGTTGGTCAACCATTTTTCCCCGCGGGGCTTGTTAACTTGATGAAGTCTGTTTTAAATAAAGCGCTTCCGGTTAGGACGGTGTGGCTCACTTGAAAGACGACCCGGCTCGATGGATAGAGAAGGTGATCAAGGACTTCATAGCAGGCCCCGAGAACAGCATGCAGAAGTGGGGCGGCGAGCCCGCGTGGGCCGAGCCTCTCGTCGGCTACAGCAGCGGCGCCGACCCCCTCTACACGTTCTACAAGCAGGACATAGGCGGCTTCTACCTGTCGCCGCTGGAACTCATCAGCCACACCCACCCGGGAAAGGAGTTCAAGGCCGACGAGCTCACAGTGGTGAGCTGGACACTGCCCCAGACAGAGGCCACCAAGAGGGACCACAGGAAGGAGACCCACTTCCCCAGCGAGCGCTGGGCGCGCTCCAGGATATTCGGCGAGGAGGTGAACGTCAGGCTAAGAGAACATGTGGTCGAGAAGCTAGCCGAGGAGGGCGTCGAGGCCGTCGCCCCCATGCTGTCTCCGCTGTGGAAGGGAGCCACCTCCGAGAAGTATCTATACGCCTCCACGTGGTCCGAGAGGCACGCCGCGTACGCCGCTGGTCTGGGCACCTTCGGGCTCAGCGACGGCCTCATAACGCCCCGCGGGAAGGCCATGAGGACAGGCAGCGTCGTGGCGAACATCAAGATCGATCCCACGCCCAGGCCATACACAGACCACCACGCCTACTGCCTCTTCTACGCTGACGGCAGCTGCAGGAAATGCATTGAACGGTGCCCCATAGGAGCCATAACCGAGGAAGGGCACGACAAGGAGACTTGCCGCCTGTACGTCAACATGACCCGTGAGTACGTGCACCGCCACTACGGTTTCGAAGGCTACGGGTGCGGCTTCTGCCAGACGGACGTACCATGTGAGTCAGGCATACCAAGATAACTTATACCGGAAAAAATGGGGAAAAGATTAGGTTTTACTCGGTGACGGGGGTCACTGAGCCGTCCTGGTCGACGGAGCCCATCCACTCGAAGACGGGCTCGGTGTCCACCGTGAGTTCCACGGAGTAGGTTGGCTTCCAGACCACGGGGAAGCTGACTTCCACGGTCCAGCTCTCCGAGGTGTACTGGAGCCTGCTGAAGCCCATCAGCCCTTCAGGTGTCAGGTTCTCCATCTCCCAGACGCCGTGCTCCTCGTCGGCCAGCTCAGGATAGTTGGCCGTGACGTACTCCACCGCGATGTCCCTGGCCTGCTCAGGGCCCAGAATATCTGTCTGATTAGCCGTCAGGCTCGTGGATAGCTCTGTCACCGTCGAGTTCTGGTCGACTGTGCCGTTCCAGTTGAAGGCGGGCTCACCGCCGTACTCGATCTCCACCCTATACACTGGACGCGGCACGACGGCGTAGCCCACGTGTACATTCCAGTCTCCAGCCGCATACATCCGCTTGGTGTATCCGATGAGTGCAGGTAGTCCCCCCTCGGCGATCTCGGCCCACTCCACGGGTATCTCCACGCCTGAAAGCTCCTCGTAGTGCTCGATGACGTAGGAGACTGCGATGTCCTTCGCCATATCAGGGGGGAGAAGCTCGGAGACGACCTTCTCCCTCTGGTTCACCTCGTCCCACTGGCCGTCTATGACGGCGCTCAGCACCTGGTCATCGCTGATGGTTATTCTCATCACGTGACGAGTGATGACTTGGGCCAGCACCTGTCCAGTCCGGTCTCCATACCCTGCGTGGCTGCACTCGAACGCGACGGTGATGAAGTACTGGACGGGATAGCTCTCAGCCGCCACGATGTCTATGTCCTCTATTGAGCCGGGGACGCCGTCAAAGCTGAAGGTCGGCGAGCTCTCAACGAACTCGATCGCCATCTCCTCCGCCTCCATGGGCGTCGTGTCGTCGTGCATCGCCATGGTCTGGCGTAGCTCATCCCAGACGCTGTCGACATCTGCCTCTACAACGGCGCCGTCCTCCACGGTGATGGTGACGACGTGGTCGGTGACGACGGAGGCCGCCATCTGGCCGGATCTGTCGCCGTAGCCCGCGTTGGCGCACGTAAACTCGATGACGACAGTCCAGACGGCCTCCGGGGTCTGAGTTTTATAGGAGTCTAGGACCTGGATGGAGCCCTCCACGCCGTCCCAGCTATACGTCGGCGCCTCTGAAATGAACCTGGTCGCCGTCTTCACCGCCGTTTGTTCCGTGAACACCGGTGTGGTCTGCCAGGCGTATATCGAGAGGGCTAGAAGCGCCCCGATGACAAGGATCGCTATTAACCATGTCTTAGTTGAGTCCATCTTGATTCACACTCCCCTGATGAACAGTGTCGAGTATAATGCTACCGTTTAGAACACGTGTTTCAACACATAGAACACCCGGGGAAACACATAAACCGGTTGTCCCCTCCATTCAAACAAAGGGAGAGAAGCAAGTGACCCGCGCATTATTCGTAGGCAGGTTCCAGCCCTTCCACTACGGGCACCTCTACGCCATCGAGAAGATACTGGAGGAGAGCGACGAACTCGTGCTAGTGGTGGGTAGCGCCCAGATGAGCCACGAGCACGACAACCCCTTCACCGCCGGGGAGCGCATCGAGATGATCCGCGCCGCCCTCCACGCCGCAGAAATACCCACCGAACGGTACATGATCATACCCATACCGGACGCCCCCGCCCACAGGGTCTGGGTGAGCGCCGTGGAGAGCCAGACGCCGCGGTTCGACCTCGTCTACAGCAACCAGCCCCTGACGAGGCGGCTGCTGATAGAGGCTGGGTACGAGGTCAGGTACATATCCATGTTCCAGCGCGGCAAGTACGAGGCAACCGAGATAAGGCGGAGGATACTGGAGACGGAGGACTGGAGCGACCTGGTGCCCCCCGATGTCCACAGGATAGTTCAGGATATAGACGGCGAGAACAGGATAAGGGACCTAGCCAAGACAGACTCGAACTCCGGGAGGCACTAGACTTGGAGTACCTCAAGCTGAGCCGAGAGCTGCAGGGACGGTTCCCCGGGCTGGCCGCCCAGATAGTGAGGTTCAGCGGCGTGACCGTCGCCAGGGAGAGCCCAGAGCTGGAGCAGTACAAGACGGAGGTCGCCAACAGGATACGGGAGCGATGGGACATCGAGGAGCTGAGGGAGCACCCAACGTTCAGGGCGTACAGAGACTTTTTCTGGAAGATGAGCATCGACCCCACCAAGATCAGGCCCGCAGCTGAGGCCCTCATAAGGCGTGTGCTCAGGGGCAACCCCGTCCCCAAGATAAACACGTGGGTGGACGCCTACAACCTCGTCTCCATGGAGTCGGCGATCCCGGTCGCCAGCTTCGACACCGGCCTCCTCGGGGGCCCTCTGCTCATGAGGGAGGCCGCGGAGGGCGAGGAGTTCCTCGGGATAGGCATGAAGAAGCCCGTCGTCTTGGGCGGAGGGGAGGCCGTGATAGAGGACGGCGAACGCCTCGCAGCCATCTACCCGTACAGGGACGCCGACTACAGCAAAGTGACCATGAAGACGAGGGACGTCCTCATGCTCATGTGCGGCGCCCCAGGGATAACCCTCGCCGAGCTGGAGGAGAGCGCCGCCCTGGCTAGGAGGGTCCTCCCCCGGTTCTGCGGGGGAACCGCCTCAAAGTAAGACGCCATGATAACCGTAGACGGCTCCATGATGGAAGGGGGCGGGCAGCTACTCCGCATGGCAACCGCCTACAGCGCTATCCTCAGGGAGCCTTTCATGATCCACAGCATAAGGGCTGGGCGAAGCCAGCCCGGCCTCAGACCCCAGCACCTGACAACCCTCAGAGCGGCGGCGGAGCTGACGGAAGCTGAGCTAAGCGGCGCAGAGCTGGGATCGACGACGGTCACGTTCAAGCCGAAGAACATCCGAGGCGGCAATTACCGCTTCGACATAGGGACAGCCGGCAGCGTGACCCTGCTTCTCCAGTGCCTCGCCCCCATCGCGGCGTACGCCGACAGAAGGGTGGAGCTACACATCACAGGAGGGACGGCGGTACGGTGGTCGCCGCCGACGCCGTTCCTCGAAAACATAGTGTGGCGGGCCTTCGACGCCATGGGGCTCCGGTGCAGCCTAGAGGTGAGGCGCCACGGGTTCTACCCGAAGGGAGGAGGAGAAGTGACGGCGTCTGTGGAGCCCACGGAGACCTTAAACCCGTTTCTCCCCAATCATGAGTCTGTCGGCACGGTCTACGGCGTCTCCCTCTGCGGGCGGCTGCCCAGACACGTCGCCGAGCGTCAGGCAGCGTCAGCCACCGAGACATTAAACCAGTCAGGGCTCAAATCAAGAGTCTCCGTCTCCCATCTGGATGGCGCCGAGGCGCCCTACTCGCCTGGGAGCCTCATCTGCCTCTGGGCAGACAACATGTTTCTCGGGTCCGACTCTCTCGGTGAACGCGGGAAGCCGGCCGAGAAGGTGGGGCATGAGGCCGCCGCCAGCCTCGTGGATCAGATTCGGACAGGGGCCGTCGTGGACCTTCACACGTCGGACCACATGATACTTCCCTGCTCCCTGGCTGAGGGAGAGTCAAGCTTCTCCACGAGCAGACTAACGCTCCACACACTCACCGCCGTGGAGCTGGCCAAGATGTTCACGGGCGCCGAGTTCAGAGTCATGGGCCGCGAGGGCCAGCCCGCGACGATAAGCTGCACCGGTGCGGGGCACACCCGTAAGTAGTGCTTATTCATGACCCTTACACCATTGATATGACTGGGGAGACATGATTACACTCCGCTACGAGAGGGGCAGGGTCAAGGTGGACGGCGGCCAGGTCTACCTGGGCACCGTGACGCCGTCCGACGACTACCCCGCCTACATGTACCCCCAGATCATAAGACATCTAGAGGCGTCTGGGACGGAGTTCAGGGACGAGGCGATGAAAGCCCCAACGCCGCCGCCCATGCGAGCCGACATAGATCTGAGGGACTACCAGTCCGAGGCCCTCTCCAAGTGGAGCCAGAGCGGGCACAGGGGCATCGTCGTGCTCCCCACAGGCGCCGGGAAGACGTTTATCGCCGTGAAGGCGATCGAGGCCCTAAAGGCGTCAGCCCTGATCACGGTGCCTACCATCGTGCTCGTGGAGCAGTGGCGTGAGGTGCTGGAGGAGTCCCTCGGGGTCACGGTGGGCGCTCTCGGCGGCGGCGAGCAGGACATCCAGCCGATAACAGTCTCCACGTACGACTCGGCGAGCCTCCGGGCGAGGCACCTTGGGAACAGGTTCCAGCTGCTCGTCTTCGATGAGGTCCACCACTTGGCGGCCCCCACTTACAGAAGGATAGCCACTCGGTACTTGGCGCCATACAGGCTCGGGCTGACGGCCACCCTGCAGGAGGACGAAGCCACCATGGAACTGTACGGGGAGCTAGTGGGGCCGACCGTCTACCGCCTGGGAGTGGACAGCCTCGCAGGCAAGCACCTATCAGACTACACCGTGAAGACGGTGAAGCTGCCCCTCACCGCCGAGGAGAGAGCCGAGTACGACAGGCAGTACGAAATCTACAGGGGCTTCCTCAGGCGGCGGAACATCAGGATCAGGGGCGCCCAGGACTACCTGAGGCTGGTGCGACGCAGCGGCAGAGACCCTGAGGCCAGGAGAGCCGTACAGGCGCGGGGCAGGGCCATGGACATCGCGCTGAACGGCGGCAACAAGACCGCTTACCTGAAGAGCCTCCTCAAGGCGAACCCCGGTGAGAAGACCCTCATATTCACGAGCCACAACAAGCTCGTCTACAGGCTAAGCAGGGAGCTTCTCATCCCCGCGATAACCCACCAGACGCCCCAGGCGGAGCGGGAGGAGGTCCTAGGCGGCTTCAGGGACGGGACCTACAGGCGGATAGTGACGAGCAGGGTCCTGGACGAGGGGGTGGATGTCCCGGACGCCAGCATGGCGGTCATCATCAGCGGCTCGGGCAGCAACAGGCAGTTCATCCAGCGCCTCGGCCGCATACTCCGTAAGACGCCTGGCAAGGAGGCGGTGCTCTTCGAGCTCGTCTCCGAGGGGACAGCCGAGACGTATCTCAGCGCACGGAGGAGAAGGCGTTGATGCTCCCCACCGAGCACATAAGGGTCTACAGGAGAAAAGGCGTCATCAGGCCCATCTTCCTCGGCGACGACGTTAGCTTATCGAAGACGCTTATAGCTACCTACAGGGACCACGTGGGCAGGAGGCGGGGGATCCTATCCGAAGCCTTGTCTGAATGCGAGCAGCTGGGGTACAACTACCGGCTCGTGAGGGGACTGTCCTCCGTGCTGGAGACCAGATGCGTGTTCGCGTCTGAGGCGACGGTGCCCCCCCTGAAGGCCAGGGTGATGGTTTTCAGGGAGGCCGCTGGTAGGGTCGTGACCTCGGAGAGGGAGAGGGGGGCTGTGCTCGCCGCCGTAGCCAAGAGG
>Ga0114921_10000455_pt1 | contig 17305 bp, 14 predicted proteins | sample BentaG_FD_87016 | JGI IMG/M metagenome (GOLD analysis project Ga0114921, IMG submission 87016) | Deep subsurface microbial communities from South Atlantic Ocean to uncover new lineages of life (NeLLi) - Benguela_00093 metaG | ecosystem: Environmental > Aquatic > Marine > Oceanic > Sediment ...
CGGGTGTATAAAAGGCGGCTCCCGAATTGCTCGGAAACCGCCTCTAACCTCCTGATTCTCTGGTCGGGCTGACAGGATTTGAATCTGCGACCACTTGACTCCCAGTCAAGTGCGCTACCAAGCTGCGCCACAGCCCGCGGTGCTGCCGGGATCGCCGGCAGCAGGCAAAATGCTACCGCAGCCCCACCCCGCAATCCCAACGGCCACCGGCAGCGCACCGTACTGTCGAGGGGTGACCAAAGTGCGCGACGACACTCCCCTGTGGCTTCTCGCCGATCAGCTCGGTCCAGCCGTCCACGGCGGTGAGCACTCCCACCGCGAGGTTCTGCTGGTCGAAGCTCAGTCTGCCCTTCGGAAGCGCCGCTACCACCGCCAGAAACTGCACCTCGTGCTGTCGGCGCTGCGTCACGCCGACCGAGACCTCGGCGATCGCGCGACACTTGTCAAAACAGACAACTACACCGACGCGCTGCACCACTTCAACCGTCCGGTGCTCGTCCATGAACCGACCTCGCACGCCGCCGAGAAATTCGTCCACCGGCTGCATCAACAGGGTCTCATCGCCGACATTCTGCCCACCCCGACATTCGCTTTGTCCCGCAAAGACTTTCACGACTGGGCCGGTGACCGCACCCGCTTCCGCATGGAAGATTTCTATCGCAGTCAACGTCGCCGGTTCGACGTCCTGATGAACGGCGACGATCCCGTCGGCAACCGGTGGAACTACGACGAGGACAACCGCGAACCCCCACCGAAGAAACAGTCGACGCTGCAATTGCCCGCGCCGTATCGGCCCCGTGAGGACGACATCGACGATGCAGTCCGTTGCGACCTGGACCGAATGGATCTCGACACGGTCGGCATCGATGGCCCGCGCTTGTTTGCCGTCACCCCCGCCGAGGCAAAGCGCGCCCTCGCCCGCTTCGTGGACCACCGCCTGCCCGCCTTCGGCCGCTACGAGGACGCGGTCATGCGCGACGACTGGGCGATGTCGCACTCCCTGCTGTCGGTCCCACTCAACCTCGGCGTGCTGCATCCACTCGACGCCGTCGAAGCCGCCGAGCGCGCCTACCGCGGCAAGAAGGCACCACTGGCTGCCGTCGAAGGCTTCATCCGGCAGATTCTGGGCTGGCGTGAGTACATGTGGCACCTGTACTGGCACCTCGGCCCGGACTATCTCGACAACAACCACCTCTCGGCCCAAGCCCCGCTACCGGACTGGTGGACCGGCCTCGACGCCGACGCAGTGAGCGCGCAGTGCCTGCACCACGCCCTGGCCGGTGTCCGCGACCGCGGCTGGAACCATCACATCCAGCGACTCATGGTGCTGGGCAGCCACGCCCTGCAGCGCGGATACCGCCCCGACGAACTCACCGAATGGTTCGCCACCGCCTACGTCGACGGATTCCGCTGGGTGATGCCCACCAACGTCGTCGGTATGAGCCAGCACGCCGACGGTGGCCTGCTGGCCAGCAAGCCCTACACCTCCGGCGGGGCCTACATCAACAAGATGAGCGACCACTGCGGCGACTGCCGCTTCAATCCGAAGAAACGTCTGGGCGAGGACGCCTGCCCCTTCACCGCCGGGTACTGGGCGTTCACCCACCGCCACCGCGACCTGCTCGCCGGGAACCACCGGACCCGCCGAGCGGTGGCGTCGATGGACCGACTGACCGACATAGCCGCAGTCGTCGAACAGGAATCAGCGCGCGACTGTTTCTGACTCGGACTCCGACTCGTGCACCGGCGGTGAAACTTCTTCGGTCTCGGGCGCGAACCGTGGCGCGCGCGACGCCTTCCATGCGTAGACCACCAGTGATACCCACGCCACCATGATCAGCGAGTAGATCGCTGTCGACCACAGCCACTGAATATCGAAGAAGTGCACCAGCCTCTGGCTATTGGTCAGCACGATGACACCGCCCACCGCGGTGCCCAGCAGCGCCGGGCTGACTCGGCTCACCAGCCACGCGGCGAACGGCGCCGCGATCACGCCACCGACCATCAGGCCCACCACCACCGGCCAGTTCTGCAGGAACTCCTCACGCAACCCGATCAGGAAGCCCAGCGATGCCGACACCGACACCAGGAACTCCGACGCGCTCACCGAACCGATGACCATCCGTGGCGCCGTCTTGCCTTGCGAGAGCAACGTACTCGTCGTTACCGGCCCCCAGCCGCCGCCCCCCGAGGCATCGATGAACCCGCCGAACAGCCCCAGCGGAGCCAGGAACTTTGTGCTGTGGCTGGTCCCCCGCGCGCCGAATGTCAGCGGCGTCCGCAGCGAGAACCGCAGCAGCACATAGCTACCGATAGCCACCAGGATGGCGGCCATCAGCGGTGCGGCGTGCTCGGTGGCCAGCGACGACAGCACGGTCGCGCCCACGAACGCGCCAACTGCTCCCGGCGCGCCCAGCTTGGCCACGATCGCCCAGTCGATGTTCTTGAACTTCCAGTGCGACAGGCCCGACGCGAAGGTGGTTCCGACCTCGGCCAGGTGCACTGCTGCGCTGGCCTGGGCGGCGCCGACGCTGGAGAGCACCAACAAGGTGGTGGCGGTGACGCCGAACGCCATGCCCAGAGCACCGTCGACAAGCTGCGCGCCCGCGCCGACAAGCGTGAAGATGAGAAGCGAACGCATGGCTGCTTTCGAGAAGCGTGGTCACCGCATGGTGACCGCGAGGGACGGGTGGGTGCGCGTCAGGGATGCGGACAACACCACTCGTCGAAAGCCATCAGCCGGCGCGACGGCCAAAACGGCTCAAGCGCGCACACGTCGGACGGCGCCGGCGCGACCAGCACGCGTTCAGCCATCGACGTTCCTCACTACTGAGCTCTATCAACTTTCGAAAGACTACACGGTCAACAAACGGTACAGCCCAATTGATCCCACCACGATGATCACCACCCGCAGCGCGGTCGGCGAGAGGCGCCGCCCGTAGTGCGCGCCGAGGAAGCCACCGACCAGCGACCCCACCGCGATCAGTCCGGCTGCTGCCCAGCTGATCCGGTCAAATGCAAAGACGGTATACGCGGCGGCCGCCACCACGTTCACCACCAGCGACAGCAGGTTCTTGGCGGCGTTCATGGCCTGCATGTCCTCGGGCAGCAGCGCGCCCATCGCGGCGATCAGCATGATGCCCTGTGCCGCGGTGAAGTATCCGCCGTAGACGCTGATGGCGAATGTCGCGGCCACCAACGCCGTCATCCGTCGAGCCGACACGTGATCGACTGCGCGCCCTGAGGCCTCGGCTCGAGCGCGCGCCCAGCCCTGGATCCGCGGGCCGACCACCACCAGCGCCAGCGCCATGACCAGCAGTACCGGCACCACCTGGGCGAACACCTTCTCCGGCAGGTGCAGCAGCAGCCAGGCACCCACACCCGCTCCGATGAACGACGCCGGAATCTGCCACGACAACCGGTCCCACTGACCACGCAACTCGCGACGATAGCCCCAGGTCCCCGACACGCCGCCGGCCACCAGCCCGACTGCGTTGGACATGGTGGCCGTCACCGGCGGATATCCCAGCGCGACCAGCGTGGGGAACGTGACCAGCGTGCCGGACCCGACGACTGCGTTGATGGCCCCGGCGCCCACACCTGCCAGCGCAATCACGATCATGTCGACGACAGGCACTCGGCCACCCTAGATCAGCGATTTCGGCGTGCTGATCGACGCCTGGCGACGACAACCACGCCGAAGTCACCGGGTTCGGGAGCGTGCACCCCTCTTTTCCCGAACCCTGACGTTGATCCTGATCGGGCTGCCCTCGAAGCCGAACGTCTCCCGCAGCTTGCGTTCCAGGAAGCGCCGATAGCCAGCCTCCAGAAAACCGCTGGTGAACAGCACGAAGGTGGGTGGACGCGCGGTGGCCTGGGTGGCGAACAGAATTCGCGGCTGCTTGCCGCCGCGCACCGGCGGCGGGGTCGCGGCCACAATCTCCTTGAAGAAGGTGTTCAGTCGTCCCGTCGACACCCTGGTGTCCCAGGACGCCAACGCGGTTTCCAGGGCGGGCACCAGCTTCTGCACCGCCCGACCCGTCTTGGCCGAGATGTTCACTCTCGGCGCCCACTGCAGCTGCGCCAGCTGCAGGTCGATTTCGCGGTCCAGCAGGTAGCGGCGGTCCTCGTCGACCAGATCCCATTTGTTGAACGCCAGCACCAGCGCCCGCCCGGCCTCGGTGACCATCGACAGCACCCGCTGGTCCTGCTCGGTCAACGGCTGCGACGCATCGATGAGCACGATCACCACCTCGGCCGAATCGATCGCGCCGTGGGTGCGTACCGAGGCATAGAACTCATGGCCGCTGGCCTGCCCGACCTTGCGCCGCAGCCCTGCAGTGTCGACGAATCGCCAAAGCTTGCCGTCCATTTCGATCAGCGAGTCGACCGGATCCACGGTGGTTCCCGCGACGTCATGCACGACCGATCGCTCATCGCCGGCCAGCCGATTGATCAGCGAGGATTTGCCGACGTTGGGCTTGCCCACCAGCGCCACCCGCCGGGGTCCGCCGCCGCCGGCGCCGACCTCCGAAACCGTCGGCAACTCCTCGACGACGACGTCGAGGAGGTCGGCCACCCCGCGACCGTGTATCGCGCTGACTGAGTGCGGCTCCCCCAACCCCAGCGACCACAGCGCGGCGGCGTCGGCTTCGCCCCGTTCGGTGTCGACCTTGTTGGCCGCCAGGAACACCGGCTTTCCGGAACGTTGCAGCAATTTCGCTGCGGCTTCGTCGGCGGTCGTGGCCCCGACGACGGAGTCCACCACGAAGATGATCGCGTCGGCGGTGCGAATCGCCACAGACGCCTGATCGGCGACGAGCTGCTGCAGCCCCTTCGCGTCGGGCTCCCAGCCGCCGGTGTCTTGCACGACGAACCGTTGCCCCGACCACAGCGCGTCGTAGGACACCCGGTCGCGGGTCACCCCCGGGACGTCCTGAACCACCGCTTCACGTCGGCCCAGAATCCGGTTGACCAGGGTGGATTTGCCGACGTTGGGCCGACCCACGACAGCCACGACGGGCGGTGCTGCGACCTCCGCCGCAGCTTCTTGGATGGCCCCGGCGACCTCGTCGGCCCCCAGTTCCCAGTCGCCTTCGTCGACCCAGGTGCCGTCCGAATCCTCGCTCATCGGGAGACCTTGGCCTTCTGCTCGACCAGTTCCCTGAGGTGAGCGATCACCTCGGACTGGTTCATGTGGCTGGTATCGACGACGATCGCGTCCTCGGCCGCCCGAAGCGGGGACACCGCACGGGTGGAGTCCAGATGGTCCCGGCGCTTGACGTCGGCGAGTACCCGTTGGTAGTCATCGGCCGACCCCGCCTCGATGTTCTGGCCGTTTCGCCGCCGCGCCCGCTCCTCGGCTGAGGCGGTCAGGAAGATCTTCACAGCGGCGTCGGGCAGCACGACGGTACCGATGTCACGTCCCTCGACCACCACGTATCCCGGCCCCTGAGCCAAGGCCCGTTGCAGCACGACCATTCGGGACCGTACCCCCGGCACCGCCGAGACCGCCGACACCGCCTTGGTCACGGCATCGCCGCGGATCTCGGCCGACACGTCCTCGCCGGCCAGATAGCAACGGTCCTCGCCCGGATCCTGGCCGACGGCCAACTCGATGCCATCAGCCATCTCGGCGATCGCCGCTGCGTCGCCGAGGTCGATGCCGCTGCGCAGCGCGCTCAGCGTGACGATGCGGTACATCGCGCCGGTGTCCAGATACTTCGCAGCCAGAGTCTTGGCCAAACCCCTTGCCACCGAGGACTTTCCGGTACCCGCCGGACCGTCGATCGTAATCACCAGTGCACGGCTCACAGGCCCACCGCCTTGTACAGTCCGCCGATCTCCTTCTGAGTCAGCACCCGAATACTGCCCGGCCGTTGATCGCCGAGCGCGACCGGACCGATGTCCGTGCGGACCAGTTCCTGCACGGGGTAACCCACTTCGGCCAGCAGTCGGCGCACGATGCGCTTGCGGCCTTCGTGCAGCGTCACCCGCACCAGCGACTTACCAGGCACCGCGTCCACTACCGCGAAATCGTCGACACGTACCGGCCCGTCGTCTAATTCGATTCCCTCGCGCAGCTTGCGACCCACGCCGCGAGGCGGCGTTCCGACCACGGTCGCTAGGTAGGTCTTGCGCACTTCGAACGACGGGTGCATCAATCGGTGCGCGAGCTGACCTTCGTTGGTCAGTAGCAGCAGACCTTCTGTATCGGCGTCCAGGCGTCCGACGTGGAACAGCTTCTTGTTGCCGCGAACCCGGTGCTCGACAAGGTCACCGACACAAGGGCGGCCGCGGTCGTCAGACATCGTGGAGTGCATACCCAGCGGCTTGTTGATCGCCAGGTGCACGAGCGTGTCGTCGAGGGTGATCCTGACCCCGTCCACCCGAATTACCGACACGCCGGGGTCGACCCGAGTGCCCATCTCGGTGACCACGGCGCCGTCCACCTCGACGCGACCATCGCGAATCATCTTCTCGGCGACGCGGCGGGAGGCAATTCCAGCCTGCGACAACACCTTCTGAAGGCGGACACCATCGTCTTCGGCCATTCTCACTCCCGGTCTACGTCGAAGGATACCGCCGACTCGGGAGTGGGAGCGCCGTTCAGTTTCATGAAACGTGGCTCTTCACCGAGATTTTCGCTGAGATCGTCTATCACGTCTATCTCAGGCAGCAGCGGCGCGATGTCGGGGAGGTCGGTCAGCGATGTCAGGCCGAGCCGTTCCAGGAACAACTCCGTGGTCGCGAAGGCGACCGCGCCGGAGTCGGCGTCAGTTCCGGCTTCGGTGATCAGGCCGCGAGCCAGCAGCGTGCGTATCACCCCGTCGACGTTGACACCACGCACCGCGCTGATTCGCGCCCGGGTAACGGGTTGCCGATACGCGACGACGGCCAACGTCTCCAACGCCGCCCGGGTGAGCTTCGAGCGCGCGCCGTCCAGCAGCAGCTTCTCGACGTAGGGGGCGAATTTCGCGCGGGTGTACATTCGCCAACCGCCGCCGGCTTCGCGCAGATCGATGCCGCTGTCGCGGGCGGCGAACTCGCCAGCCAGCGACTGCAGTGCCGCGGCCACCCGGGCCGTCGGTTGCTCTGTGGTGGCGGCCAGCGCATCGGTGCTGACCGGGGTGTCGACGACCAGCAGCAGCGCCTCGAGCACCGAGTTCAGTTCGGCATCATCCATTGCGGCATCGTCTACTGCAGGGTCCGTTGCGGCAGGGTCCATTACGACAGCGTCGATTGCGGCAGGATCCATGTTGCCCGAGTCCGTCTCGGGGCCCGAGGGTCCGGCGCCGGTCGAGCCGTCGGTCGAGTCGTCTGAGATCTCGTTGGCCATCAGTCTCATCTATCCCGCATCGGCGGTCACCAATGGTTGGCTGCCAGTTTGCTCGCCAGTCCACGAAATCTGAAGCACACCAAGCGGTTCGGACTGATCGAAAGCCACTGCCCTGGCTTGGTACAGTTCGAGCAGCGCCAAGAACCGTCCCACGATCTCCATCGGCAGCCGACAGTCGATGACGAGGTCGGAGAACGAGGCCCACTGGCCGACTCCACGGCTCTCGAGAATGGTCATCAGCTTGGCTGCCTGTTCGGGTACCGACACCGACACCTGGTGCAGATGATCGGTGCTCACAGTCGGCACCGGCCGCGGGATGAAGACGGCCGCGGCGATCTGCGCGAAGCGGTCGGCGTCCACCCCGAGCATCACCTCGGGCAGCAGATTCGCGTAGCGTTCCTCCAGCGCCACCGCCCTGGGGTAGCTGCGCAGCGCCGCGGCCTCCAGTTCGGCGAACATCCCGGCGACGTGCTTGAACGCCCGGTACTGCAGCAACCGGGCGAACAACAGATCGCGCACCTCAAGGAGCGCTAGGTCATCTTCATCGTGGACGTCACCTGCAGGTAGCAGACGGGCCGCCTTGAGATCCAACAGCGTTGCCGCGACCACCAGGAAGGACGTGGTCTCATCGAGCCCGAGATGGGGCCCTATCGCCTTGGTGTAGGCGACGAAATCGTCGGTGACCTGGTGCAGCGCCACCTCGGTGACGTCAAGCCGATGACCGAATATCAGCTGCAGCAACAGGTCGAATGGACCCTCGAAATTGCTCAGCTTGACCTGGAAGCCAGCCTGCGTGGAACCGGTTTCTTCGGCCTCTTGGCTGTTCGGCGTCGCGCTCACGCGCCGAACCGGTCGATCACCTCACGAGCCAGCGCCCGATATCCCTCGGCACCAGCTGATTTCGGCGCCCAGGTGGTGATGGGCTCGCCGGCCACGCTGGTCTCGGGGAACCGCACGGTGCGGGTGATGACGGTATCGAACACTAAATCGCCGAACCGCTCCACGACGCGGGCCATCACCTCGCGGGAGTTCACGGTGCGGGAGTCGAAACGGGTGACCAGAATCCCGCTGATGGCCAGCTTCGGGTTCAGCCGGTCGTGCACCTTCTCGACGGTGTCGGTCAACAGCGCCAGACCGCGCAGCGAGAAGTACTCGCACTCGGTGGGGATGATCACGCCGTCGGCACAGGCGAGCCCGTTTACCGTCAGTAGGCCCAGGGACGGCTGACAATCGACCAGCACGTAGTCATAGCGATCCAGCACCGGGTACAGCGCCCGGCCCAGCGCTTGTTCCCGGCCGACTTCGTTGACCAGCTGGATCTCGGCTGCCGACAGGTCGATGTTGCTGGGCACCAGGTCCATCCCTGGGACCCGGGTGCTGAGCAACACCTGGTCGATGGACACCCGTGGCTCGACCAGCAGGTTGTGCACCGTGTTGTCGAGTTCGTAGTGCGGCACCCCCAGCCCTGCCGACAACGCACCCTGCGGGTCGAGGTCCACCAGCAGCACGCGTCGCCCATATTCGGCGAGGCTGGCACCCAGGTTGATTGTCGAGGTCGTCTTCCCGACTCCGCCCTTCTGATTGCACATGGCCACGACCTTGGCCGGACCGTGAGTGCTTCGGGGCCGAGGCTCGGGGATCGGCCGCGGCAGCCGACCCGTCAAGCCGGGTGTGGGCTCCGCGCTGTCCGTGCCGTCGTTCATGCCAGACCCTGGCTGGTCAGGCAACCCACAGGCTTAGCGGACATCGGGGCAAGCTTAACGGGGAGCATCCGGCCGGTGAGACAGACCCGCGGGCAATAGTGCGGGCAGTCAGTGCCGAGTGTGCGTCCAGGGCCAGAAATCGCGGAAAAATTCGCTCTCGACGCACACTCGGCGAGGCGGCGTGAAATCGCGGCGTGGAATCTAGGCTGGCCTTATGAGCCTCAAACAGCGGTTTCCCTTCCTGCGGTTGTCGACGTGGCGCCTCGCTGTGGGTATGCCGTCGTTCCTGCGCACCGGTCAAATCGGAGACGGACGGGAGGCCGCGTGCGCGTCCTACGTGGAGACCACCGCCCGCCGCGGTGACATCGACGATGTTCTCGCCGCCATCGACAGGTTCGCCTACGAGAAGCAGCTGCTGGTCAACGTCGGCGACGAGAAGGGATTGCTGCTCGACGCGGCCGTCCGCCGCGCCGCGCCGAAGCTGGCGCTGGAACTAGGTACCTACTGCGGCTACAGCGCGCTACGGATCGCCCGTGCGGCGCCCTCGGCGCGCGTCTGCTCGATCGAATTCTCCGCCGCAAACGCCGAAGTGGCTCGGCGAATCTGGGCGCACGCCGGGGTCGCCGACCGGATCAGTTGCGTGGTCGGCACACTCGGCGACGGCGGGCGAACACTCGACACCCTGGCCGACGAACACGACTTTCGGCCCGGAGGCCTGGATCTGCTGTTCATCGACCACGACAAGCGCGCGTATCTTTCGGATCTGCAAAGTGTTCTCGACCGCGGATGGCTGCATCGCGGATCGATCGTGGTCGCCGATAATGTCCGGGTTCCCGGCGCACCGAAGTACCGCGCGTACATGCGTTCGCACCAGGGCGGCCGGTGGAACACCATCGAACACAAGACCCACGTCGAGTACCAGTCCCTGCTGCCGGACCTGTTGCTCGAATCCGAGTACCTGGGCTGAGCAGTCCCCCCGGTCGAACTCCTCACCGCGACTCGTACCTCGCCGCTCGATCGTCGTCCGACTACCGCGCCCGGGGATGGGCGCCCGACCACACTTCGCGCAGCGCATTCACGGTGACCAAGGTGTAGATCTGGGTCGTGGTCACCGACGCGTGGCCAAGCAGTTCCTGCACGACACGGACATCAGCGCCGCCGTCGAGAAGGTGGGTTGCGAAGGAGTGCCGCAGCACGTGTGGGGACACCGTCGCGGTGATGCCCGCACGCTCAGCAGCGTCCTGCAACACCTGCCAGGCGCTCTGCCGCGACAATCGGCCGGCCCGCGCATTGAGGAACATCGCGGGTGTGCCTCTGCCGCGTCTGGCCAGTTCTGGGCGCCCGCGCACCAAGTAGGTGTCCAGTGCGTTGACCGCCGGGCGACCGATCGGAATGAGCCGCTGCTTGCCGCCCTTACCGCGCAGCAACACAGAGCGGGCATGGGTGTCGACGTCATCGAGGTCCAGTCCGACTGCCTCTGAGATTCTCGCGCCTGTCGAGTACAGCAGCTCCAGCAATGCGCGGTTGCGCAGCGTCAACGGCCCGTCGGCCTCACTGTCTCCGCCCGCTCCGTCCAGTAGCGCCAACACATCGTCGATGGTCAGGCTCTTGGGCAGTCGGCGGCTGGGCGTCGGCGGCTTCACCGCGGCCGCGACGTCGATGGCGGCAATTCCTTCTGAGGCCGCGAATCGGTGCAGCCCGCGCACCGCGATCAGCGCCCGGGCGGCGGAGACCGCCGACAACGGCACCACCCCGTTGTCGGGGTCGCCCAGGCGCAACGCAACCAGGAACTCGCTGACGTCGACCTCGGCCACGCTCCCCAGATCGTCGAGCCCCCGGGAACTCAGGTGTTCGGCGTAGCGCCTCAGGTCGCGGCGGTAGGAGCTCAGCGTGTTGGCCGCCACGCCACGCTCTATCGCCAGATGGTCGAGGTACCCCTGGAACTGGTCATCAAGAGCGGACCCGCGTGAGACTGAGGTGTGGTTCACCGGCGCACCCCCCGACGCGCGAAGGCCGCGGGACGGTCAATCCACGGCGCGTCGACCGAGCGCAGCGAGCCGACGTCGGACATCGCGTGCGCCGCCAAGATGCCGGCGACCGATATGGAGTTGACGATCTCGCCGGAATAAACCTTGGCGACGGCCTCGCCGAGCGCGAAGCGACGCACCGTCAGATCGGCTTCTTCATCGTGTGCCACCGGACGGGGGACGTCGCTCAGGCCGGTGGCAAGGAAAACCCGCACGCTCTCGTCGCTGAACCCGGGCGCGGTGTCCAGGTCAAGCAGCGTGTGCCAGGTTCGGGCGGCCAAGCCCGCCTCTTCGGCGAGCTCACGGGCCGCCGACGCCTGGGGAGCCTCCCCGTCCAGGTCCAGAAGCCCAGCAGGAAGCTCCCACAGCCTCCTGCCGAACGCGTGTCGGTACTGCAGGACCAAGACGATGCGGCCCTCGTCGTCAATCCCGACAACGGCCACCGCCCCGAAATGCTCGACGACGTCCCGGCGCGCGGTTCCCCCGCCGGGCATGCGCACCTCATCGGCACGAACCGCGAATATCTTTCCGACGTAGGGAGTTTCTGACGCGGCGACGGAAAACTCGTGGCTGCCCGCGTCGTCCCAGTCAGATTCACCGTCAGCCACGGGCTGGGGTGTCCTCGCGGGCGTATTCGGCGCCGTTGGCCCGCTGCTCTGGTGTCTTGTGTTCGGCGGGTTCGGGTATTTCTACCGGCAGCCGCTCCTCGTTCTTGTAATCCAGCGATGCGCCGATGAACGCCGCGAACAGCGGATGCGGCCTGGTGGGACGGCTCTTGAGCTCCGGATGGGCCTGGGTGCCGACCAGGAACGGGTGCACGTCGGCGGGATATTCGACGAACTCGACGAGGTTTCCGTCCGGTGATGTGCCCGAGAACCGCAGCCCGCTTGCGGCGATGCGATCCCGGTAGGAGTTGTTGACCTCGTAGCGGTGCCGGTGACGCTCAGATACGGTCTGGGCTTCGTATGCCTGCGCCACAAGGGATTCCGATTCGAGTATCGCCGGGTAAGCCCCCAGTCGCATGCTGCCACCGAGGTCGGCTTCGCCGGCGACCACCTCACGCTGGTCGGCCATCGTAGAGATCACCGGATCAGAGGTCTCTGGATCGAACTCCGACGAGTTGGCCCCTTCCAGGCCCACAGATCGGGCGGCCTCGATCACGATGCACTGCAGACCCAGGCACAAGCCGAATACCGGGAGCCCACGCTTGCGCGCGTACCGAATAGCCCCGATCTTGCCTTCGATGCCGCGGATCCCGAAGCCGCCCGGGATCAGAAGACCATCGACATCGGCCAACGCCGCGGCGGCACCGCTGCTGGTTTCGCAGTCGTCGGAGGCCACCCAGTGCATCTCGACCTTGACGTGGTGAGCGAAGCCGCCGGCCCGCAGCGCCTCAGCAACCGACAGGTAGGCATCGGAGAGGTCGATGTACTTGCCCACCAGCGCGATTCGTACCGTATCGCGGGGCTCGTGCACGCGTTGCAACAAGTCGTTCCACTGCGTCCAGTCCACGTCGCGGAACGACAGGCTCAGCCGCCTGACCACATAGGCGTCGAGTTCCTCGCGATGCAGAACCTTGGGGATGTCGTAGATCGACGGCGCGTCCGGAGTGGAGATGACACCGTCGATGTCCACGTCACACATGAGTGCGATCTTGATCTTCAGCGGGTCAGGCACATCCCGATCGCAGCGCAGGATCAACGCGTCGGGGGTGATACCGATACTGCGCAGAGCGGCGACGGAGTGCTGGGTCGGCTTGGTCTTGAGCTCACCGGAGGGCGCCATGAAGGGCACCAGCGAGCAGTGCAGGAAGAAGCAGTTATCCCGGCCCACCTCGTGCCGAACCTGGCGGGCAGCCTCTAGGAACGGCAGCGACTCGATATCGCCCACCGTTCCGCCGATCTCGGTGATCACCACGTCGGGCTGGTCACCGTCGCCGTCGCCGTCCGCCATCGCCAAGATGCGCCGCTTGATCTCGTCGGTGATGTGCGGAATCACCTGGACGGTGTCCCCCAGGTACTCGCCGCGGCGTTCCTTGGCGATCACCGACGAATACACCTGACCCGTTGTGACATTGGCAAAGCCAGACAGGTTGCGGTCGAGGAATCGCTCGTAGTGGCCGACGTCCAGATCAGTCTCCGCACCATCCTCGGTGACAAACACCTCGCCGTGCTGGAACGGATTCATCGTGCCGGGGTCGACATTGAGATAGGGGTCGAGCTTCTGCATCGTCACCTGCAGGCCCCGCGCGGTGAGCAGCTGCCCGAGGCTGGAAGCAGTCAGGCCTTTGCCCAGCGATGACACCACGCCGCCGGTCACGAAGATGTGCTTGGTGGCGGGCCGCAGGTGCTTGCGAAACGGCTTCAATCGGCCAGGCAAGAGCAACCTCCGTGACGACGGGCAGGGCTTAGTTCTTGTGGGCTCGGCTCGGAAGTTTGAACCCGGTTCGGGGCCTGCCGACCCACGGAATCTCACCCTAACACCAGCACCGACAAGCCGTCGTTGACACGCGGGGGTGCCCGCTACGCAACGTTCAGAACTGTTCGATTCGGACCGGATTCGCCGTTGGCATCGGCGGCGGTGCTGACGCCCACACTCGGGGCCGCGAAAAACGCGAACCAGTTCCAGGGCTGCGGCGCTGGTTGCCCCGATATTCGCCCGTAATCACAAACTGAGCTCCAGATGAATTAGCTTGAGAATGCTCATTAGTTTGTTCAGAGTTTCCACAAATTTGGTGCATGCAAGGGCGTCGCGGAACTGTCATCTTCGGCCAAGAGTCCCTTTCCTTGGCGTTGGCTGTGAAGTTGCTGTGAGGCCTGAAGGCAGCGTCCTGCTGCACCAAAGGGCCTAAATTGGCGGGGTATACAGTTTGCAGAATATGTCCATTAACGGCCGCGAACTAACTTTCCCGTCTGAAATTGAGGCTGCTCTTGACGCTCGGCGAAAGCTGGTGTTCTATAGCTTTTCGTGCTAGTTGATATCGGTTTGTGATCTGAACGTGATCGGATCGCGTCTCCGCAGAGTTGGTCTCAATAGAGTGGACAGGGGTGCGTTGCCATGGGCTACGGACGATTTGTGGGCCGTGTTGGTGCGTTGGCTGTGGCGCTGGGGATTGGCCTGGCTGCCCCCGCAGTAGCAGCGGCTGATTCTGCCGACGAGACGAGCGGGGGTGGGGCGAGCTCCGATGCCGCGAGTACCCGCAGCGAGGACGCTGGCACGGACAGCTCTGAGGCGGAGTCGACCGATGATTCCCGGACCGATGAATCCCCGAACGGGACAACTCAGACAGATGACGCCGACCTGGATGACGCCGACCTCGATACCGGTTTGGACTCCGGTCTGGATGACACCGACCTGGATGACACCGACCCCGTGCATAGCCCCGAGTTAGTCGATGAAACCGATTTGCTCGCTGAGACTGAGTTGCCGGAAGAAGCCGATGCATCGGACCCACCGGCATCTGCGGGTGATTCAGCGTCGGACCTCGAACCCACCGAGGAGACGGACGACTCAGGTGCACCAGCCCAGGTCGCTGCTTCCGACGCTGAGGTCCCGGACGTGTCACTGGGGGCCGACGGTGGCGCGGCCGCGTCGCGCTCCGACGCCGATCCGGTTGTGCTGACCGAAACGCTGGATTCCGGCGACATGCGCATCGCCGATGAGCCGGACATCGCAGTAGTCGCCGAGCGGAACTCAGGGCAGGATGTGGCGGCGACGGACACTGAAGCCGATTCCGCGCGGACAGATGGTCCCGCGGTGTCCCCCGGGGTTTTGTCGTATTCCTCGGCAGACCCTGAACCGGCGGCCACCCCAGAGGTTGCCGCGCCCGCGACGGGACTGGCGGGAATAGTGTCAAAATTCCTGGCAGTGCTCGGAATAGGGCCGTCGGCGGCCAACAGCGGGTTGCCAGTGCCGACGTTCGACTTCGTGACGGTGGTTCTTGGCGCTATTCGCCGGGAGATCGACCGATTGTTCTTCAATGAAGGCCCCAGCACAGCGGTCTCGCTGTCCGGTCAGGCCAGCCCGGGAATCGTCACCGGCGCCCTGAATGCCACCGACCCGGAGGGCGATCGGTTGGCCTACAAGGTGGCCCAGGCGCCGTCGCGTGGCAGTGTTGTCGTCGACGCCGCTGGAAACTTCACCTACACCGCCGATTCGGACCTGGCCGCAACCGGCGGCGCCGACACGTTCGCCATTCAGGTGCGCGACACCGGCTTCCACCTGATCTCAACAAGTCCCACCAGAACTGAGGTTCCGGTGACGGTGGCGGTGAACCCCACGGTAGCGCCGGCGATATCAGATTCGCCGATGGCACTCGCTGCACCGCAGGCAGCTTCACCGACAACTGTCGCTGCACCGCCGCAATCGCCGATGGCGCTCGCTGCACCGCCGGCAGCGCCGATGGCACTCGCTGCACCGGCGGCAGCGCCGGACTCATCAACCTTCAGGACCGCTGCGGCTACCGCCAGCGCTACCACCGGAACGATGTATCAGATTACAACGTCCGGACCCGACATCGTCGACTTCGACCCGACGAAAGACAAGCTCGACCTGGGCGATGTCTCGGTGCACAACTTCATCGTCGTCGACACACCGGAGGGTGTGGGCTTCCGCAGTCCATGGACGGGCGATACGGCGATCGTCCAAGGTGTATCGCTCGGCCAGCTTACCGTCGACAGCTTCGCGCCGGTCATCAACGACCATCTGCGCCAGGACCTTTCGGGTGCAATGGCCTGGGAACACGGCGTGACATCCGAACCCAACACCACCTATGCCCGTTCTCACGAAATCGGGCAGATCGACCGGGTGGATTTCAATGCGGCGACCGATGTGGTTGATTTCCGCTACTACGGTTCACGCGAACAGATCTACATGACCGATAGCCCTGAAGGCGTGATCATCTCGAACGCCGGCACCGGGCAGGCGTTGATCCTGCAAGGGCCCACCAAGAACGAACTCACCGCCAACAACTTCGTGTTCCACGCCGCCCAGGTGCGCGAGGACGCGCTGAACAATCAGCTGGGCATCGGTCCGGTACTCGATTCGCAGGTCCTGCCCCAGGGAGTGCCGGTGGCCGGCACCGACAACTGGCCCACCGCTGCCGGCAACGGCACCCCTCCAGTCGGCGAGACCGGCACCACCACAGTCATCGGCTGGCACTGGGGCACCGACACGGCGCTTGACTTCGATCCGGCCAAGGACAAGCTGGACTTCGGCTGGTTCCAAGCAGACAACTTTGAGGTAACCGAACAGGCCGGCTCGACCCAGGTCGAGATCGTCAACAACAGCCAGACCTACACCCTCAATGGTGTTGGGCTCAGCCAACTGCAGACCAACAACATCATCGCGCTCGACAACGCTACGCGCACGAAGTGGCAAGACCTGATTTTCAATGCGCTGCCGCAGGTTCCGTTGCCACGTTTGTCCGTTGACGACGCCAGCGCGGCTGAAGGTGACGCGGGCGCCTCCAACATGGACTTCACCGTGACGTTGTCGAAAGCCTCTGATGATGTGGTGACGGCGAGTTACACCACGAGCAACGGCAGCGCGACTGCCGCAGGCCTGGACTATATGCCGACGGTGGGTACGATCACGTTCGCCCCGGGTGAGACCACCAAGTCCGTCGGTGTGGCGGTGACCGGCGACACGATGGTGGAACTCGATGAGCAGTTCACCCTGAACCTGTCCGCACCGCTCAATGCGACTATTGGCGACGGCATCGCGACGGGCACCATTGTCAACGATGACGAGGACGTCGCCCCGGCTACGCCGCCGACGGTGTCGATCGCCGATCTATCAGTGGTCGAAGGCGATGGTCAACACAGCCATTTCATGTTCGTGACGACGTTGGACAAGGCCTCCACCGAAACAGTGACGGTGAACTATGCAACCGCGGATGACACCGCGTTGGCAGGTAGCGATTACAGCGCGACGTCGGGCACCATCACATTCACGCCAGGTGTGACAACACAACTCGTACACGTCGACGTCCATGGAGACACTGTCGCCGAGTCGAACGAGACCTTCACGGTGACGCTGTCGAGTCCGTCAGGCGCGACGATCGCTGATGGCACCGCGATTGGCACGATCACTGATGACGACACGGTGGTTACTGATCCGGTTCTTGGTGGTGGGGTTAATTCGGGTAATCCGGGTGATGAGTTGTGGGGTGAGGAGCATTTTGCTCCTTATGTTGATATGGCGGGTTGGCCGGTTCCGGATTTGGTGGGGATTGC
>Ga0114921_10000456_pt1 | contig 17287 bp, 16 predicted proteins | sample BentaG_FD_87016 | JGI IMG/M metagenome (GOLD analysis project Ga0114921, IMG submission 87016) | Deep subsurface microbial communities from South Atlantic Ocean to uncover new lineages of life (NeLLi) - Benguela_00093 metaG | ecosystem: Environmental > Aquatic > Marine > Oceanic > Sediment ...
CCTCTTTTTCCCATGTTGACGTTCTTCAGGTAGTCGATGGCCTGGACCACTCCCTCTAGCTCCTCGCCTTCGACGTGCAGACTCCTGCTGGCTTGGGCTCCAATCGCGATGAACGCTGCCCTGTACCCGTCTTCGAAGAGTCCGTCGATGGTGAGGTCCTTACCGAGCTGCGTGCCGGTCTTTATCTCCACCCCGCTGTCCTTGATTCGCTCGATCTCGATGTCGAGGTCCTCTTTTGGGAGACGGTATGGTGGGATGCCGTATCTGAGCATTCCACCGGGCTCGATCATAGATTCGAAGACCGTGACCGGGTACCCGAGCTTCACCAGCTCGAAGGCTGCGGTGAGCCCCGCGGGGCCGGCGCCGATCACGGCTACCTTATCTTCGTATTTCTTGGGGAATGGCTCTATCTTCTCCTTCCCTTTCTTGACCTCGTAATCAGAGACGAATCGTTTCAGGGCTTTGATCGCTATCGGTTCCTCGACCTTCCCACGCTCGCATTCAGCCTCACACGGATGGAAACACACCTTCCCGCACACAGCGGGGAATGGGATGGCGGCTCTGATCAGTTCAAGAGCCTCCTCGAACTTACCGTCCTTTATAAGAGCGACATATCCTTGGACGTTGATTCCCCCAGGGCAAGCCACGCGGCAAGGGGGAATCCCTTTTTTATCGATGACAAAGACGTTCGGGATCGCCTGTGGAAAGGGCCTGAAGATAGCTTTCCTCGTCCCAAGACCGCTATCAAACTCATTTGGCAATGTTACCGTACATACTTCGGTACAATTATCGCAGCCAGTACATTTCTCCTCGTCAACGAACCTCGCCTTTTTCAAGACTCTTACCGTGAAATCCCCGGGCGATCCCGTAACTTTCTCCACTTCACTGTAAGTAAGAAGGTCGATGTTTGGATGGCGATAGCAGTCGATCATCTTCGGTGCCAGGATGCAGATCGAGCAGTCCATCGTGGGGAAGGTCTTATCTAACTTCGCCATGCTCCCCCCGATGCTCGGTGTCTTCTCCACGAGGTGGACTTTATAGCCTCTGTCGGCGAGGTCCACTGAGGCTTGAATGCCTGCGATCCCTCCCCCTATGACGACGACGGAAGCTTCTTTCTCCATTTCACATCCCTTCGATCTTGTCGAGGACATCCTCAACGGGGCTGAGGTTGAAGTTAATCCCCAGCTTCCCTTCATCTAGCCCCATTGCGAGGCCGAGGAGCTGGGTGTAGTAGAAGACGGGCAGGTCAAGGTCCTCGTCCCCCAGCACCGTCTTTATCGCTCCCTGCTTGGCGTCGTACATCTTGTGGCAGAACGGGCAGACGGTGACCATGCCGTCGAAGCCCCGATTCTGTAGAGCCTTCAGCTTCTCGCCGGAGAGCTTGAATGATGTCTCGGGGTCGCTGACGACGAGGCTCGCCCCGCAGCAGTCGAGCTTCTCCGGGTAGTCGACGGCGTCCGCCCCCAGGGCGCTGGTCAGATCGTCGAGGATGTGGGGCCCCTCGGCATCGTCGGGCCGCTCGATGGAGCTGGGCCTGATGGCGTGGCACCCATAGTGGGAAGCCAGTTTGAGTCCCTTGAGCGTCTTGGTCAGCGATGCCCTGATCTTCTCGACCCCGATATCATTATTCAGAACCTCGATGAGATGCCTTACCCCGCTCTCACCGGTGTACTCCAATCCCTCGACCGACAGAACACCATTGACAGACTTACGGAGCTCGGGGTCGGAATCCAACAAGTGCTTGACCTCGGACATGGAGAGGTGGCACCCGTTGCAGAGGGGCAGCAGGTCCAGGCCGAGGCCGTCGGCGAGGGCCAGGTTCCGGGCGGTGAGGTAGACCCAGCTGAAGTTGTTCAGGCTCCGGAGGGGGTAGCCGCAGCAGCTGAAGCCCTCGACATCCACGAGCTCGACGCCGAACCTCGGGAGGGTCTCCCTCGCCGACATCTCGAAGCCGTACTGCTCCGTCTGGATCGTGCAGCCGAGGTAAAGTGCATACTTCATCGCTGGCCCTCCCCCAGGACCCTCTCCAGCGCCTCCACGAACTTACCCATGTCCGTCGGCCCCCTGGCGCCGGGTAGGTCCAGGGACTCCCGATCGTAGCTCTCGAACTCCCTGTCCACGATCTCCTGGGGCTGCTGGATGGCGCCGAACCTCTTCACAGAGTTCAGCATCTTCGTCAGCCCCTCCGGGAACGGCAGCCCCTTGCTCACCGCCAGGTTCTGGAGGGCCAGTATGATGTCGAACGGCGTGACCTCCCTCGGGCAGCGCTCCGTGCACTGGAGGCACTGGGCGCACTCCCAGATGACATTGGACTCCATGAGTTCTTCGATGAGATCGCGTTGAGCCATCGCGACTATCTTGCGGGGCCTAAGGCTCAGGAACCGCGCCGCCGGGCAGCCGCTCGAACATTTGCCGCACTGGTTGCACTGTTCCTGGTGCAGCTCGCTCACGCCGTGTTGTGTTTGAGACAAGACGTCCGGTCCAACCATCTTGAACTTTTACCACCCCAACGTAAATGGTATCCTACCATGGATGCGTATGAGAAAATAAAACTTGACATCCCCATCTATGCCGAACTCGAACCGTCGGGTGTGAGACAAGTTGTTTTTTTCATTCCCGATTACTGGGTTTGACATTTGGGGGAATCGTACAAGAGGCTTAGGCGCTTTATATATTGTTTGTGATCACGCAATAAGGATAAAATATCTTTTTTTCCTATATTCCTCGAGAGAATTATGCGCGCCTATATGAAGGCGTATTTATCGCGCGCGCATCTTAGATAGTATCGCTTAATTTTTCAACGCGTGCAGCACATACTTTATACTCAGGGATCTTCGCAACAGGATCAAGAGCTGGGTTCGTCAAGACGTTTGCAGCACATTCAGCAAAGTGGAATGGTATGAAAATGACCTTTTCTGGAACTCTATTTGTTTTCAACGCCTTCACTTTGATCTCACCTCTACGGCTTTTCACTGAAACAGGTTCACCGTCATGGATTTCTAGTTTTTCCGCGTCATGAGGGTTAATTTCCACATATCCTGTTTGTACCTCCCTGTTCAGTAACCTCGTTCTCCTCGACATTGTACCAGTGTGAAAATGGAACATAATCCTTCCTGTCGTTAATATGAATGGGTACTCTTCGTCTGGCAGCTCCGCCGGTTCTTTGTAATCTATCCCAAAAAACCTGCCTTTACCTCTGGTGAACTTTTCTTTGTGCAGGTATAGCGTTCCCGGATGTTCCTTTGATATGCATGGCCAACGTAAGCCATCTTTTTCAAGCCGCTTATAGGTTATTCCTCCATAGATCGGTGTTACTGATGCTATCTCATCCATTATTTCAGCAGGAGATGTATACTCGAACTGGTTGGATCTCATTCTTCTGGCTAGCTCGCAGATTATCTGCCAATCAGGCTTGCTTTCACCAATAGGAGTGATAGCTTTTTCTATTCTCTGAACCAGTCGATCTGTGGCGGTAAATGTGCCGTCTTTTTCAGCGTAGGACGCGGCAGGAAGCACAACATTCGCAAGTTTGGCTGTATCCGTAAGGAATATGTCCTGAACGACTAAGAATTCTAAGTTATTTAATCCTTCCTTGACGTGGTTGATGTCAGGGTTTGACAACATTGGGTTTTCGCCCATAACATACATTATCTTTATACTCCCCTTCTTCGCCTCGTTGATCATCTCAACAACGGTTAGACCAGGCTTTGAGGGGAGTTCGACATTCCAAGCCTTCTCAAATTTTATTCGTATTTTTTCATCTGTCACATTTTGATATCCAGAGTAGACATTAGGGAGCGCTCCCATGTCACAGGCTCCTTGAACGTTCACCTGCCCTCTCAGTGGATTAACACCTGTGCTTCTCTTGCCAACGTTACCAGTCAGCATCGCGAGGTTTGCGCATGATGTGACGTTGTCAACACCAGTTGTATGTTGCGTTATTCCCATTGAGTATACGATAGACGCAAGATTAGCGATGGCAAAGGTCTTAGCGGAGTCAATAAGGTCGTCCTTTGATACGCCTGTAATTTTCTCTACATATGCCGGTGGATAATTTTCAATTACTTTTTTCAGTTCTTCGAAGTCTTCGGTTCGTTCCGAGATAAACTCCCTGTCTTCTAAGCCCAAATTTAAAATGACATTCATGAATCCATTGAGTAATGCGACATCGGTTCCAGGTCTTTGCTGTATATGGTAGTCTGCGAACTTAACCAAATGGATTGCCCTCGGGTCTGCGACTATGAGTTTTGCTCCTTTCTCCACGGCTCTCAATATGTATCTTGCTACAAGAGGGTGCTGTTCTGTGGTGTTCGAGCCTATGACCAGTATGCAGTTGGCTTTTTCCAGCTCTCCTATCGAATTCGTCATTGCTCCGCTACCGAAGGTTTGCGACAGACCTACGACAGTGGACGCATGGCACAGCCTCGCGCAGTGATCAACATTATTTGTGCCGAGGACCGCTCTGGTAAACTTCATAAGTAGAAAATTTTCTTCATTTGTGCACTTTGCCGACGATAGGACGCCGAAAATCTCGGGACCATAATTATCAATATAGTCCTTAAACTTCTTTACAACGATATTTAGGGCTTCCTCCCATGATATCTCAACGAATCTTCCGCCCTGATTGATTAAAGGCTTAGTCAACCGATCCTTGCTGAATACGTATTCGTGAGCATTCCATCCCTTTATGCAAAGTTTTCCCTGATTGGTTACGTGTGATTTGCACGGAAGAACGCCGACAAGCTCGCCGTCGAGAACCTGGAGGTAGAAGTTACACCCGCAACCGCAATATGGGCATGTTGTAAGGACGCTTTTATAATACATCATTCGCCCCTCTTAATGAGCGTCTCATCCAGTGTGGTTAGCAGCGGCGATTCCTGTTTGACATCCAAGCCCGCCTCATAGTCAAAGAGTTCTTTTATATCCCTTCTTAACAACTTGGAAATGGTCAATAGGGGTATATCAACGGGACAAGCCTTCTCACATTCACCGCATTCAATGCATCTTTCCGAGATGTGATAGAATCTTATGAAGTGAAAAATCGGGTCTTCGGGAGGTAACACCCCTGTCTTAACCCACTGTTCTTTTTCCATCCTACAGTCCTGACAAAAACACATTGGACAGACATTTCTGCAGCCATAACATTTTATGCACTTGCTAAATTCATGGTTCCAGAATGCCAACCGCTCTGGTAACGTCTTCTTCAGAAGGGCCTCGACATTATCATCGTTAGTAACTCCTTCAACTCTCTCGCCTACGAGAAGGTTTTGGGGGTAAGGTTTCGGACATCTGCATTCTAACGCCTCCTCCTTAGTGCATGCAATACCTAGGATTTCTATGCGTTCCAGATCCACTTGATCTCTCTTAGCCAGTTCAAATAAGGCTCTCTCGTTGCATCCTCGAACAACTACGCCAATTTTTAGGTTAGGATACTTCCTCTCAAGGAGAGAAAATATGTTAGAATTTTTCGGTCTAAGGGTATAACATAGTGAATAATTTGGTGAGATCACCAATCTTTCCAGTTCACTTTTTTTTATAAACAGATTAGGAGCAACATGGCCATTTTCTTCTTTTAATCCGAATATTGCATCAGTCTTTCCTTCTGCAATCCACCTTTTGGCTAATTCTCGGATTTTTCCTATCATTAGGCCAACTCCTTCAGTGGGTTCGGACCTGATCTTCTTATCTCATTGGTAAATTCCGTGACTATTTTAGCAAATCTATAGCCCTCCGCTGCTGACACCCAATCAAGCTTTACCCTTCTTGGATCGATTCCTCGGTAGCTTAATATTCTCTTGAGGATCGCTATTCTCTTCTTAGTTCGGTGATTACCCGTAAGATAGTGACAATCTCCGATGTGACAACCTAGAATCAGCACACCATCGGCACCATGAGACAGGGCCTTAACCACAATCTCGGGTTCTAATCTGCCAGTACACATTAGTCGGATTATCCTTATATTAGGTGGATACTGAAACCTGCTCACTCCAGCAAGATCAGCTCCGGCGTAACTACACCAGTTACACGTAAATGCGATAATTTTCGGCTCGAAATCGTCTTTTGATTTTTTCGAGTTCGCAGAAGTTTCTTTCATTTCCGACATCTGCTTAACATCCAAAATTAATTTCACTCCTCACCCTATCGAAAATTCAAAGTTTCTAAAATGCGTGAGGCGTCTATCTTGTTGCTCTCAATGCCCAGCGCCTCATAGTCTAATCCCATCGCAAGCCCCAGCAGCTGGGGATAATGGACGATGGGCACATCGGGCGACTTCTCCGCCATCAGCTGGCATCGCTCGTATGTCAGGTAGCAGAAGGGGCAGGCGGTCACCATAATATCAGCGTACTTCTTGACGGTCTCGACCTTCTCCAACCCGACTCTCCACGTCACATCCTCCCGGATACCCATAATGGGACCTGTGCAGCACTCCAGTTTGTTTGGATATGCGATGCTCTTTGCCCCCGTCACTTCTATAAGCTCATCAAGGGTCGTAGGTGCTTCTGGATCATCATAAAGCAGGACATCCGAGGGCTTCAGCATGTGGCATCCATAGTGGGCGCCGACCCTGAGTCCCTTGAGCGGGCGTTCAACCGAAGCCCTAATTTTGTCGAGACCAATGTCCTCTTTCAACATCTTCACAAAGTGCTTTACCTTGATTGTCCCCTTGAACCGCCTCCGTATTTCGGTGAGTACCTCATTGACCTTGACCCTGAGTTCCGAATCCTCTTTAAGCTCCTTATTCGCCTTCGTTAGCACCACGTTGCAGCCGTTGCATATTGTAACGATGTCCAGTCCCATCTCCTCGGCTATGCATATATTTCGAGCAGCCACCGCAACAGCCGTCATGTGATCCAGCGTCTCAAGGTAGGTTGTCCCACAGCAGCTCGAACCTGGCATATCCACTAGTTCCACGCCCAGTCGCTTCGCCGTCTGGCGGGTAGAAACCTCGTAGCCCCATAGCCGGGCGAGGGTGGTGCAGCCAATAAAGAAGGCATACCGCATCTCAGTGACCTCCAAGGAGGTCGAGGAATCCGATCTTCCTCATTATCGCCTCGATCTCATTCGTGTCAGGCTCAGGCGCATTGGGGAGCCCCTCATCCCCTCTCATCTCGTTCTCGAAATCATCGATCTCATAGATGTAGCCCATCTTGGCGATGTTCTTCATCAATGCCCGATATGTTGGGTGGATGATTCCCTCCTTCAGCGCTATTTTCCTTAGCGTTGACACAATCTCGGAGACCTGGACCTGCTCAGGGCAGCGTTCGTAGCAGGTATAACAACCAGCGCAAAGCCATATGATGTCCCCCCCCAACAGTCGATCCTTTTGACCGTAGACTGCGAGCCTCGCGATCTTCCTTGGTCTAAACTCTTCAACGTACTTTGCAACGGGGCAGTCGGCAGTGCATGTACCACATTGATGACAAAGCATCAGCCTCTCGGCTCCGGATGTTTCCAAAAGCCGCCGTCTAAAGTCAATGTCAACCATGGCGATCCTGATCTCCTTATTTCCTGTCAACTCAGTTCCCTTTCCCACGACCTTGCTCATGCTTGTACCTCCTCCAGTGCTGAGTACACCTGAGAGAGTATCTCCCTGTCTGTGAAGTGGTCCATAGTGATAGCTCCAGATAGGCAGGTAGAACCGCAGACGCCGCATCCCTTACATAGTGCTTCAATTACGTGAGAGTGCATCTCACCCTCGATCTCAATCATCTCAATGGCGTTAAATTCGCAGACAATTTCGCACATTCTGCAGCCTGAGCAGAGATCTTCATTAACATGGGCGATTGCGCCTTCTATTTCTAAAGTCTGCTTCGAAAGGATCGTAACAGCCCTAGCTGCAGCTCCGCAAGCCTGACTAATGCTCTCGTCTATTGATTTGGGTCCGTGGGCCATACCACAGAGGAAGATGCCGTCTGTGGCAAAGTCTAGGGGGCGCAACTTCATGTGTGCTTCGAGGAAGAAACCATCCTTGCTAAGGGGCACCTTCAGTAATCCAGAAAGGACCTGATTGTCCGGTGCGGGCAGCACAGCGGCGCTGAGCACCAAAGCATCCGGTTCGATGATAATGTTCTCATTGAGCACGGGATCAAGCACGGAGACTTCTAGTCCGCTGTTAGTTATCACTTGTGGTTTGTGGTCATCGTCATATCGGATGAATACGACGCCCTTTTTCGCGGCTTCTCTATAGTATTCCTCTTTGAAGCCGTAGGTTCGTATGTCCTTGTATAAGATGAAGACGTCGGCTTCCGGGTTTGACTCCTTTATTTTGAGGGCGTTCTTCATGGCATTGCTGCAGCAGATCCGGGAACAGTAGGCGCGTTCCTCGCAGCGTGAGCCGACGCATTGGATCATCACGACGGTGTCTGGTTTAAACTGCTCGTCTGCGATCTTCTCCTCAAGCTCAAGTTGCGTCATCACGTTACTATCCGTGCCGTAGAGATATTCGGTCGGCTTGTACTCTACTCCTCCCGTTGCGAGAACCACTACGCCATGTTTGACTACGTCTTGCCCATCGTTGTTGAGGAGTGTGGTCTTGAAGTTCCCGATGTATCCTTTGATATCTTTTACCTGCGTGCCTAGGTGAACATTAATCATTTTATTGTTTCTAATCCTGTCTACCAGTTCCCTGTGCTTCTCCTGCGGGTCTTCTCCTTCTAGTGTGAACCTTATTTTTAGTAGGTTCCCGCCAAGATCGTTTTCCTTCTCGACGAGGTGGACCTCAAATCCCTGGTCAGCCAGCTCGAGGGCCGATGTCATCCCTGATAGCCCCCCACCTATGACGAGAGCGGCTGGAGTCACGTCGATCTTCGGCTTCTTTAGGGGCTGGAGGAGTCTTGCTTTGGCGACGGCCATCCTGACGAGTTCCTTCGCCTTCTCAGTAGCCGCCTCCGGCTCATGCATGTGCACCCAGCTGCACTGATCCCGGATGTTCGCCATCTCGAAAAGGTAAGGGTTGAGACCTGCTTCCTGTAGCGTGGCCCGGAACAACGGCTCGTGGGTGCGGGGTGTGCAGCTTGCGACGATAACACGGTTAAGATCGTGCTTGAGGATCTTTTCTTTCATCCTCTCCTGAGTATCCTGAGAGCAAGTGTAGAGGTTCTCCTCAGCATATGCTACGCTTGGCAGGGTTTTGGTATATTCAACAACAGATGGGACATTTAAGACTCCTCCGATGTTGATGCCGCAGTGGCAGATAAAGACGCCTACGCGGGGTTCTTCCCCTTCAACAGATCTCTCAGGGGGATAATCTACACTGGTGATTAGGTTGCCACGCTCAGATGATATCGCTTTGGCTGCCATTGACGCCGCTCCGCTGGCCTGCGCTATGCTATCAGGTATGTCCTTGGGCGATGCAAATGCTCCGCAGACGTAGATGCCAGGCCGTTTCGTTTCCAACGGTGTGAACAGCCCAGTCTTGCAAAAGCCATGCTCGTTAAGCTCGATGCCGAGGACATCAGAGAGCTTCTCAGCGTCGACGGGGGGCTTCATGCCAACTGAGAGAACGACCATATCGAACTTTTCACTTTTTACGCTGCCATCCTCAACATAGGTGACGTATAGACCGTGGGTGTACGGCTCCTCGTCTGTGTGTGACACTCTACAGCGAACGAACCTTACACCGTACTCCTCCTCGGCTCGGGTGTAGTAATCGTCGAACTCCTTACCGAAAGCGCGTACGTCCATAAAGAAGATAGTGGGCTCTAATCCAGGGTTGTGTTCCTGGGCGATAATCGCTTCCTTGATGGCATACATGCAACAGACGCTGCTGCAGTAGGGGTTGTTAACGCGTTCATCCCGAGAACCAACGCACTGGATGAACGCTACTTTCTTGGGCAACTCGCTATCCGAGGGCCTTAGCACGGTGCCGCGATAAGGTCCGGTGGCGCTGAGGATACGCTCGAATTCAACACTCGTGACGACGTTTGGGTACCGTCCATATCCATACTCGGTGATGACGCTCGGGTCGAATCTTTCAAAGCCTGGAGCTAGGATGATGGAGCCGACATCTAACTCTATCTCCATGGGCTGTTGCTCATAGTCGATAGCACCCGCTGGACAGAACTTCTCACAGACCTTGCAGACACCCTTTTGGAAATAGAGGCAGTATTCATAGTCTATGCAGGCGACAAGGGGCACCGCTTGAGGGAATGGCATGTAGATCACCTTCCTAGTTCCCAATCCAGCCTGGAACTCGCTAGGGCGCTTGATAGGGCACTTTTCGGAACAGAGGCCACATCCAGTGCACTTTGACGCATCCACGTACCTCGGCTTCTCAATTATCTTCACGTGGAAGTCGCCTGCTGAACCTGTGACTTCCACCACCTCTGAGAGAGTGTGTAGAATGATGTTGGGGTGTCTAAAGCATTCAATCATCTTTGGTGCAAGTATGCATATTGAGCAGTCCATAGTCGGGAACGTCTTGTCTAGCTGCGCCATCACACCTCCGATGGACGGCGTCTTCTCAATAAGATGAACCTTTATCCCTCCATTGGCCAAGTCCAGCGAGGCCTGTATGCCAGCTATTCCTCCGCCTATCACTAAAACCGGTTTCATCAGCAACTCCCCCCCCAGTTCTTTTTCAATATAGTTTCAACGGGGCTTAGATTATGCTCCAATCCGAGCCTCTCCGGCTTCAACCCCATCGCCAACCTAAGGCGTATAATAACAAACTGGAACCTCCAGCGCGCGCGTCCCCCAACGCTGTCTGAATCGCCTTCTGCCTACTATCGAAAACCTTGAAGCAGAAGGTGCAAGTCGTAACCAACCCATCAAACCCATACTCTTTAATCGCCTTTAACTTCTCACCTGCGATATTCAGCGTGGTCTTCCCTGACACTGAGGCTAACATGGAGCCGCAACAATCTGTCTTTTCGAGGTAATCCATGGTCTCAACACCTAATGCCAAGATCAGTTTGTCAAGCTTCTTAGGGTTCTCAGCGTTGTCATGTCTTCCAATGCTACCGGGTCTAATGGCGCGCGCGTTCCAATCATCTGCTCCTTACCTCTCCCAGACGAGCGGAATACAGATCCAGACTCTTAATCATCAATAATTACCTCTGTTTCGCGAGTACGATAAACTTATAAATATTACGAAACTCCGATTTCGGAAAATTGCGCGCGCGCAATTTAATGCTAAATAAAACGAGGTATTCTAAATGTACGATGTCTCTCAGGAGACGCTTGGAAGATTAGAGCCGCAAACGGAGACGCGCGCGCGCACGATTTATTCTTCACTCTTGAACGCAAGTGCGAAGCTTTTTAAGAACCGGTTCGCAGATTGGGTAAAGGGCTCCATAGCACTTCATCGCATCACACTTATCGCAAAACCTGAGAGTATCTCCGTTAAGTAGTTTTTTGATTTGTTCTAGCTTCGCTAGCGCCTCGAACGCTTCAATGATACGGGATTCATGCCTTTCGCGCCAAATCCACATAGTACGCGATGGACGAAATTCACCCCAGTCAGTAAAAGGGTTCACGTGCACGTGTTTTAATCCAACCATGTTTTAACCTCTAACCTTTGTTCGCACGATTTGTGTAATTTCATATTACCAGTTTGGTTCTAATATACGTTTCGAGCACATTCGCGAGCAGGCGCGCGCGAATAAAGATTGTATTAACGATCTCTATCATGCGCCTACAAATAGGCCTGTCCTAAAGGAGCAACCGAATATAGGTCGTATTGACTACCTATTCATGCGCGTGGAAACGGATGAAACGTGTGCTTTTCTCCGCTACCCTAAAAATGATGAGGCTCTGGTCAGTGAGATAGCTGAGCAGCTAGGCGTGAGCATTCAGAGGGTCGGGGGCTTGATGGGTGCAGCTATGAAGAGGCCAGCGCCAGCGCGCGCAACTGTCGGGACCCAGGGCGCGCGCGCGCGGGAACCCTGATGACCCCGGAGGAGACGACGCCCTCTTCTTCCAGGATTGAGAGCTGGGTCTTCGCGATCTCGTCATCGCCGAGGGCCCCGATGAAGGCGACCTTGCCTTGGCCGAGGATTCGGGCGGCCGCGACGGAGACATTGGCCGCGGTTCCGCCTGATACTCTCTGGATGTCGTGGACCGGCACCTCCTCCCCAATGCGGGGCAGCCTGTCCATGATTAGACTATGCAAAACTGTTAAGATTTTAGATATATATGCGCGAATGCGCGCGCGCGCGCGCGTACCAGTATATGTGGAGACTAATTGGCTCACCCATCTTCATCTCGGCCTGCCTAATGGGGATGGGAGCATTATTTTTTCTCAAGTTTTGTTAATTCCTCAGGAAATTCTATTATAGAAATGTTTTCTGAATATGGGGGTGTATATTTAAAAACGGTTTTGAGTAATAATGTTTCACCTTCTAAGCCTCTTTCAAATTTAATCGTAATTCTTTCATCTGTTTCTTCATCCGCTTTATATTGCCATAAACTGTGCTCTTTATTCCCTATTATTATTTCGTTTAGATTAACAAATTTGTTTGACCAAATAATTTTTAATCTTTCTTCTCTGAAATGATAAAAAGGATATTTATCTTGATATTTTATTATATGATATGAGTCAGTCATAGGAATTCCCCATCTATGCATATCTACAAAAAATCCAATCGGAACTATCATAAAATCGGGTTTTGTAAATGGAAGTAATTTCTGTATTCCATTTTCTATTATTTTTCTATCTGGTAATTTATCTGATTTAAGATTGTCTTTTCCCTTTTCTTTTAATTGATTAATTATGTATTGAAACTCTGTCATTTGAATACCTTGAACTAAAGGAGATAAGACAATATAGACATTTTTTTCAATAAAAGGAAGTATGATTTTTTTTGCTATCTGTAAAGCGTCCAGTAGTTCATCTTCTTTTTGAACCAAACTTAAATGATTCACTCTATTATTATCATAATAAAATTCTAATATTTCATTTGTATATCTTTTTACTTCATTTTCATACCACATAAGAAACCACCTCATATTTTTCTGGTTTTCTGTTCTTACCAAAATCTCTTTGAATCCTCTTATTTATTTTATTAAATTGAAATCCTCCATAAGGAAAATATTGTATATCAAAATTTGAATGAATAAATCCAAATGATTCACCTTTCAAACAATCTTCTACCATGAATAAACAACGACTCATACTTTTAATAAAAACAGACCCTATTTCTTGGTTTACCCAGGGGCTATATCTACTATTTTTAGTAATTATAATTAAATAATAATGACATTCTCTAATATATTTCCGTATTTTTTTCCCAAAATTTTCGCCAATATAATCACCTTTTTCAGAGTCTAAATATTTAAGTTCAAAAGTAGTTTCAATTGGTCTTGTATAGGTTCCATACCATTGTTCAAAAAATTCGTTTTCAATTTTTGGAATTAAATAATTATCACGTTCAGAATGAATCACAAATATTTTCTTTAGCTGAAACTTTTGTCTCATATTTAATAATATTTGAATTTTTCAGTTATTTAAAAATTACTATCACCGAAGTAAGGGACGAGTGTTCGGGAAGGGACGGGCAGCGAGACTCCTTTATCGCTTACACAGTTTATAGCATCTATCAAAAAGTCGTTGAACGACTAGAACAGTTACTTGACTGAGGGAAAAACCTCGGCTTACTTGTCGGTAATTGTGGCGACGACGTGCTTTGCGAACTTTTCCCTGTTAATCTTTGCGTAGTAGACCCTATAATAGCCACCCTTGCACGTGCAAAAGCGAGATAGCGGTTTTTCTTTATACGAGCTAACCCACGTTTCAAACCCAATCCATAAAAAAAAAGTTATAAAGGACACACGCAATAGTATTTCATGAGAAAGTAATGGTAAAATATGCTTGTATCGGGTATGATTCGGTGACACTTCTAGACCATATAACTGATGGAGGAATTGAAAATTGGGTGATACTTCCAAAAACCACAATACATACGATTAGAGATAATCTCGATATACAAACTTACATCATCTCTCCCTATAGACATGAACCGTATATTAAAATTTCAATTTATACTGATAATATTTCTATTGACTATTCATGGGGAAAAGAAAAGACAAGAAAATTTGTCATAAGTAAAGAAGGTCTATTGAAAATACTTCAGAAAATCGACAATAATGGAGAATTAGTAAATATCGAATAGTAAACTATCAAGACAAATCCCAAAAAAATCAAGTCAGGTTCAAACTCCAATATTCTGACATTCGTTTTCCCTCGTATCGGTCAATCCTCACGACTCGCCCGCACTCCCTACATGTGAACTTGTCAGACACGGGTGCCCAGGTCATTTAGTGTCCTATAAATAGAACTCAGCTCGCTGAAGGTGAGAGATAGATGAAAATGAAACAAGAGATTATGAGTTAGTCTTAGATTCCGACTTGGTTTGATATAATACTGCGACAATAAGCCAAAACACACCAAATATTAGTGAGAACATCCCGAAAGCCAATATCACATCTACAAAGGAGCGCGCGCGTGCGTTCTTTAAACAGTTATTTCTTTAACATTTTCTTTAGAAAGAATTGGATTTCTAGAAGATAAAAATAAATCTTCTATTTCATACGGCGAAATTATTATATCAACATATGACGTTCTTTGGGTAGGACTTAAATTTTCCCATTCATCTATAATATTATAAAATTTATCAAATATTATATTCAATATAGATGTTTTAATAAGTTTAACTTGATTTATTGCTACTTCTATAGCAGTAGGTGAAAAATCCTCTTTTTGTGTTATTAAAATAGCATAAGTCTTTAAATCTGGATTGCGTCTTTCCATCACACCTTTATACCCGATTGCTTGTCTTACACCTTTAACTGATTCAATTTCTCCTTTTTCCTTTGTTTTTATTTCAACAGCTAGTTGATATTTTTTTGATTCCACCATAATATCTGGTTCGCCCTTTACATTATTGCCTTTGTTTGCTGAATATCCCATTAATCTGAAAATAATGGTCAAGGCACCGAGGGCCTGGTCATGAGTTCCTTCTAAAACATCCCTCTGAAGTTGTCTATAAGTTTCTTTCCAATTTCGATTTCTTGATGTATTTCTATATATGAAATCATCCATATCACGAGATATTTGTTCTTTTATTTGTCGTATTTCAATTCTATCTTCTTCAAAAGGTAACTTTTCAACATCTGAAAGATCATTATAAATAGCTCTAATGCTATTAAACCAACTTGTATTTCCCCCACTTTCAATTGATTTATGTAAAGATAATAGACACTTTTTTCTATCCCCCTCATCATTATAATTTATATAAGCAAGATGATAATTCAATGCAGATAAATAATAATTAAAAGCTGCTAAAAGACCTAAGTTTTGTTCTGTGACGATGGATGCATTCTCCTCATAATAATTAGCTACAAAATCAAATAACTGACCTGATAAATTATAACTTTTATTTATAGATTTTTCCCACGCTTCAATTTCTAAATCATATTTTGAAACAAATAATTCTTTATCACTTAATTTATATTCACGTATCTGACCCTCTAAAATGTTTTCATATACTTTATCCTCAGTTTCAAAAAAAGAATTATTTCCATAATCTATAGCTCTTTCAATTATACCTCCTTCTGATAGCAAATATCCAGTCATAAGTTCAGCATACATATTACGAGGTAAATAATTTAGATACTGAGGTATACCTGTTAACCTTGAAATTATTCTTGAATCTAGAATATAATATAATGCTTCATCATTTATTAACCTATTACATCTACCAAATGATTGAGTTAGTCGATATCCTATAGTTTGTTCAAAATAACTATTATTGTGTAATACACTATACTGAAATGCATCTACATTATCCCAAATCATAGGTAATCTAACTATCACTTCTACCCTACAGGTAACACCAGGAAAATCTAAGCCAAAATATCTATTGGCACATATCAAGACTCCCTTCTTCATATTATTTGCAAATTCTTCATAATTAAAAGTTGAAAATAAGCGTGAGTCTATGCCTTGAGATATTAAAAACTGATACAAACTATTAGCGTCATAATTCGAGTTAGCAAGCACCAATACTTTTTTATGAATATTTATTAATTCTAAAATAATGTTTTTACATTTTATACCAATACCAGGCATTAAGTCAGTTTTTTCAAGAGGAAAAATTAGCCTTTTTCCTAATGTAGTAATTTCTTCGAATGCCTCCGAAGTTATGCTTTTTTCATCAATTATATAGACAGGATTTTTTCTTATCCCAAACATTTTATTTAATAATTCTTCTTCAGGAAGAGTAGCACTCATAAAAATAATTTGTTTCGTATTTCCCATCATTAATAATTCTTCAGGTATATGCAAAGGTCTAAATTCTATTTCATATTGTGATATAAATATTAGAAATGAATTAATAAATTGTTTGTTTCTATCATATGAAAATCTAAAAGTATCATTTTTTCTTAAATTTTTCATATATTTACGTAATAATGATATAATTAAATTATAATGAGTAAAAAATATCAATTCTACATCTTGGCGTCTAGATGTATTATTTAAAAAACTTCTAATATGAGGATATAAATTTGACTCTTCTATTAATGATCCTAACATTTCTTCATAAATTTTTGGAAACTCCCTTCTATGAATTATTACGCTAAAAAAATCATTTCTAACAATTGTAAAATCACTAGCATCGTCTATTACCAAAATATCAGGAGGATAAATTTCTTGTTTATATTCTGTTCCATACAAAAACGAGTGATAATTGAATATGCCAATAATATTTTTTTGTTTATAATTTAATAAATTCAATGTTCTATTTATTCGGTATTCTCTGTCTCCTTCTGCTCCAAATATTGTTGCACTTGGAATTTTAAATTCATCACATTTATTTTTCATATCTTTCGCTAGAGCCTTATTTGCAGTTAAAATAGCAACAACCTTTCCTGCTCTACGCCATGTTTCTAAAAGTAATATGGCAATTAAACTCTTACCAGAACCTGTAGGTAACTTGATACCTAAACGGGGTCGTTCTTGCAGATTTTCGTAATATGTAACAAGAATTTCCTTCTGAGCCTTTCTCAATGATTGAATTGTTGATTGAGATTTGTCAAGGCTATCAAAGATTTCAATGGGGTTTTGCATCTGTGATTCACTACTTGCGCGGGCGCATACTCGCTTAAATGATTAAACTTATATCCAGATAAATGTATTGCTGAAGTATGCCAATACTCTACATTCAAACGGAACACAGCCATGTGGGTGGCAAAGAATTAATCTAATAGCTAACACATCATCATACCCCATGACCATTTGGACAAGTAGACTTAGTTTAACTTTCATTTTCGATTCTGATAAATTTAC
>Ga0114921_10000457_pt1 | contig 17254 bp, 19 predicted proteins | sample BentaG_FD_87016 | JGI IMG/M metagenome (GOLD analysis project Ga0114921, IMG submission 87016) | Deep subsurface microbial communities from South Atlantic Ocean to uncover new lineages of life (NeLLi) - Benguela_00093 metaG | ecosystem: Environmental > Aquatic > Marine > Oceanic > Sediment ...
CGTATCCGCAAATTCTTCAACGGTATTATAAGATGTAGTAAATCCTGTTAATCCGGATCATTTTTGAGAGCTTCCAGTTTCCGGTTCCTCTATATCCTCTATAACCGAATAGGATATCGTGACTTCTAGTGAACTGTTACCTGCCTTATCCGTGACTGTACCCGCAGGTAAGGTGAAAGTCTTTGTTCCCACTGAACTTGTGTCAATCGAAACAGAACCTGAAACCGGAGAAGCAACTCCCGAAAGAGCATCGGTAGCAGACCAGGTCGCTGTAACTGACTGGTTTAAAACATACTCGCCGGTACCCGGTAAAGTAATCGTCACCACCGGGGGGGTCTTGTCTATATTGATACCAGAGACGGTTACGGGATCAGCAACATTGCCAGCTGCATCAATACATTCACCGGTATTGGTCACTGATTGATCTTTGCCTTCTGTGGTCACTGTCGCCCCTGCAACTGTGTTTGTCACGATACCGGACTGAACCGGACCAACATCTTCACAGCTAAAGCTCACCGTTACATCGTTATTGTTCCAACCAAATGAATTAGGAAGCGGATCTCTTGAACCGGTAATGACCGGTTTCGTTGTATCGACTTTTGCAGTTGCCGATTCCTCAACTGATGATTCCTCAACTGATGGTTCCTCAACTGATGGTTCCTCAACTGATGGTTCCTCAACTGATGGTTCCTCAACTGTCTGGTTTTCTAAATTCCCATTATCTATTTCGGGAGTGACTGTATTTATCATACAACCAGTGAATAATAACAAGGTCAGACAGAGAACTAATAATATGCTTATACCAATATATCTCATAACCTTTCTCCTTTCTATACATATAAAAAATAATATCCGATTATTTAAACATTGATCATCCAGGTGCAAATAAAAAATAAGCGGTAGTCTGGCAACCATACAATATCCCTCCTTTAGGCCCATGACTTTGCGTCCTATCCTTTCGGATAGTTTGCCTTTATCAACTTTTGAATTTCTTATTCTTTTTTCAAACAAAAAAAAGTCGGTAGCTTGGCTGCCTTAGCACTTTGTGTGCCTTAGACCCATTGCTTTGCGTCCTATCCTTTCGGATAGTTTGCCTTTATCAACTTTTGAAGATGCTTATTTTATTTTAAAATATACTTTCCTCTACTTATACTATTCCCTAAAAGAATCAATTTTAGACATTCATTTAAAGTTTTTTTAAATAAAAACCCTTCAGTAAGTAAAAGCCAAATAAATAGCTATGTCTGTCTCTCCAAACAGAACGATACTCGCAACTTTTGTATAAATGATGAAAATGAAAAAGGGATCAAAAATAAAAGCAGTAATTAGTATTTGTTAATAATTTGAAAGATAGGGTAAATTTTAAGTTAATTACTGGCTTGAATTAATTTACGTTTCCTCTTGAAAATTTATCGAAATCCACACCCCTTATAAAGTAGTACTTATTTATAAAGACTATTATCTTCCCCGGCTCACCGGGAAATTGCTCTCATCCCCATCTTACAGATTGGGATTTCCCGCTATATTAAAACAGATAAATTAAATATTCCTAATAGCTATTAATAAACTCCTTATGAATAGTTTCTAAAAACTTTAAACTTTATAACACGTTTTATATTTATAAATCCAAGTTTAATAATTTTCGGATATGACATGCCTAAATCTTTACTTATTTCATGTGGCCACTTCCAATTATTATAAGCTAATTGTACCAATCCTTGAGATGCTATCATTCCCCATAAACCTAAATTAAGGTAAGTTACCGATAATAATGACAATACAAGTATTCCTATCCCCGAAATAAGTGCCGGTTTTACAAAGGGTACTACATTTTTAGTTGTAATCAATGTTCCGCAATTACTATGATTCGTTTCTAAATAAATGATGACTAATAATACAAATACTTGAGAATTAGGTAGCAATGAAGTGTTGCTTCCGACCAAGCTTAGTATTCTATTCGAAAATAGCAATATTATTATCGAGCCAATTAAATATATGAAATTCATTATAAATAAGCTTTGGCTATAATCATTTAATATGCCTTCATTGTTATCTATCATTCTATTATTAGAAAATCTCGGTATATATGTCATAAAAAATATACTCGAAGTAACTGCCAATAAGATAATTAATTGAAGACTAAGACCATACATCGCAACAATTTCTAGATCAAGGTATTTTGATGCAATTAATGTATTCCCTTGAGTAATAAGAAAACTACCTATTGAAACTAATCCTAATTTGTACGAATTTGTCCATAAAATTGGAAGAAGGTTTACTTCTTTGCTATTAATAGACTTTAAATTGTTTTTTATCTCTTTATCATAAAAATAATAGTATGATGTAACTCTATTTATAAAGCTTCCAATTAAATTTCCTACAGCAACAGCAATCAAACCATAACCAAGAGACAAACCCACTACAGATGAGAATAAAAAAGCAATTTTAGAGATTGCAATCGTTTGATTTGACTCAGCAATCTTGCCTCTTCCCGTCAATAGAGGAGTATAGTAATAAAAGTAAAAATTTAAAGCTATTGAAAGTATATAAATATACCATGCTACTATTATTTCATTTTGATTATATAAGCTTTCAGTTATACCTCTAATGTATGTACTCCCGGCTGATAACATAATTAATGCCACTATAAATGCAATAATCATATAAAGTCTCTTAGTAGTCTTGATCATGCTTTTTAATAAACCATAATCAATGTCCGTTTCTACTTTCTGAATTACAACCCCTTCTTTTGAAAGTTCTCGAGCTCCACTAAAAATATATGAGATGTTTCTCATTATCGTTGGTTGTAATCCAAAATCTAATAAAGTAACTAACGCAGTAATAGCCAAAAATACATACCATATTGCTAATTCCTCTGAAGAAAGCTTATTCAAAATTAATGGTAACAGAAATGCTCCTGAACCAGTTTGGAGGATATATGAAGCGTAACTCCATATGATGTCTTTTTTAGTAATTTGAATTTTCATTATTATACCTTATCAATCCTTCTTTAAGCTTTATATTACTTTTCCAAAGTTTTATTACCTCACGTTTTCTATACATACTTCCACCCCATATGATATTCAGTTTCTTACCAGCAGTTAACACTTCAAATAATTAAACTCTTTTATTAAATTCTCTTTCGTCTATGGATGGCTGATACATACGATTTGTTATCCAATCAACAGACAGCTCATTAGCTTCGCAACACCAATACTTTCTCGTATATCTACCTGGATATTTGTTAGTAAAATAGGTCCATATTGATAAAACAACCATTCTTCATAATTGCTTATTTCCAGATTACCATCTCTTTCAATAAAACTCTTGATAATATTAATTCTTTCTTCAATAGGGAGAGCAAATGAATTATTTTGAACCGGATGCTTAACCCAGTATCCATCACAGTAATTCAATGCTTCTGGATGATGGGTTATATATGGTGTTTTATCGAAAACACTTCGCACTTTCTCTCATCCTTCGCAAATGAAAGATGAACAGCATAATCAAATCTATAACCATTAACAGTAAAGTTATTGCACAAACCACCAAAGCGATTTCTGGCTTTACAAATTACTGCTTGATTTCCCAACTTATATCCTGCGGCTAAGCCTGCTATACCTGCCCTTAATATAACTGTATTATTGCCCATTTTTAAACTCCTCAAAGCTCTGAAGCTTGGTGTCCTTTTCAGATAAAATTATCTGATTATTAACTAATTCAACAGGCCACTTAATGCCAATATCTGGATCATTCCACATGATGCCATCATCATACTCACCGTAAAATTTCTCGGCACACTTATATGAAACGATGGATGGTTCAATCACTAAATATCCGTGTCCGAAATGCTCAGGTATATACAGTTCATCTTTATTTTCTTCAGAAAGATAGAACCCTCTCCACTGACCAAATGTTGATGAATCTTTTCTCAAATCAACAATCACATCATAAATCTTTCCAGATACGCAACGAACCAACTTTGCCTGCTCATTTACTCTTTGATAATGGATTGCTCTGATAACCCCTTTATGAGAGTTTGTGTAAAACACTTCCTTTAGATCATGGTGTATTCCGTTTTCATCAAAGACCTCTCTGGAATAGTCCTTAATGAAATAACCTCTTTCATCATATGAAACGAAAGGCTTAATTAAATAAGCTCCTTCTAAATCTAACTTTTTAAATGAAAATTTCTGTATCATTCAATATCCTCCAATGATTTTATCTACTAATATCGTTCAACGTTTCTTCAGCCACTCCATAGTCATCTTGACCCATCTACGAAAGATATTGTTGCTTTAAATCCTGTATCCCTTTCTGTATTTGTTGTAATGAAAGTTACCAACGGTGTGTTGATTCCTGTGAAAAGTACATCGCCAAAAATAAATTCTATATTCGTTGCTAAAGTTTTTTGTAGTTCCTCAATATACAATCTTAATGGTTTAGCTTCTGAACTCCCTATAATATACTCACAAAATGGTTTGCCTTTTAAAGCAATAGCATATAATGATTTAGCAACATCTGTAACATAAATAAAATCGTAATTTTGTGTTGCTACAGTAAATTGCAATGGTTCATTATTAATGATTTTTCTAATACTTGTATTCACAAAGCGAGGTGATATCTCACCTACTCCATAGGCATTTTTAATAATAGTCAATATGTAATCTAATCCAATTTGTGCCGCAACAGATTTACTAATACAATGTGCAGTTAACTTTCCGGTTCCATAAATGTATGCCATACCCGGTCGATTTTACTGAGCATATACTGAAACTATGATTTCCTTTTCTACAAAACTTCCAGCACCTATAAACCTCTTACATCTAACTTTACTTGCAACTCTAACTGCATAAACCGTCCATAAAGCGTTATGCATCTGTAGTTTCTCATCTATACGGTTTACATCAAAAGAACCTGACCATGCCAAATGATAAAATACATCAATATCCCTATTTGCTATCTTTTCAGGCAAAGTCTGGATTTCATTCAGATCACAGTAAACAATTCTTAGCCCTTCAATATTTGCTATTGATTCAATGTTTGACTTTTCATTTCTTACTACAGCTATAACTTCTACATTATTTTTGACTAATTCTTTTATAAGCTAACTGCCGATAGATCCATTAGCACCAGTCACAATTGTTTTTTTTCATTCATTTCACCCCTAATCGGTTAAAATTTGGGTTTATATTAGAAAAGCTTCTTTTTAATACAACAGTCTCAATATTCTGCTCAACAAGACCTTTTAAAATATGACTTCCCAAAAACCCCATAGCTCCTGTTAATAATACTTTCATTTTGTCCCCCTCGTATAGTTTCGATTTTTCATCTATTCTTGGACAGCCTCTTTAATAGTCTTTGCCATATAATCAATCTTATCATCCGTCATACCCGGATATACGCCCACCCAGAAAGTATCATTCATGATTCTATCAGTAATAGCTAAATTTCCGACTACGCGATATCCTTGACCTGTCCTTCTCATTTCATCAAAGCAAGGTTGCTTTATCAGATTGCCTGCAAAAAGCATTCTAGTCTGTACCACCTTGCTCTCAACATATTGAACAACCTTATTCTTCTCAACCCCTCCTTTGCAAGTGATAAGGAAACCAAACCAACTTGGCTTTGAATTTTCACAAGGCGTAGGCATAATCAATTTGTCAGATACTTCTTCTAATGCAGCTTTCAATCTATCGAAGTTGTGTCTACGCTTTTCTACAAATGAAGGAAATTTTAATAACTGAGCACAGCCAATTGCAGCTTGCATATCAGTAGCTTTCAAATTATAACCAAAATGGGAATATACATATTTATGGTCATAACCTATTGGCAATTCACCATACTGTTTATCAAATCTATGTCCGCAAAGATTATCAATACCTGGTGGACATATACAATCTCTTCCCCAATCTCTAAAAGAACGTATAATTTTATTAAGAAGTGGGTTATCTGTATAGACAGCACCACCTTCACCCATGGTCATGTGATGTGGAGGATAGAAGCTTGAGGTTCCAATATCACCAATAGTTCCTGTGAATTTTTCTTCGCCATTTATCGTGTATTTCGTACCGAGAGCATCACAGTTATCCTCAATCAGCCAAAGATTATATTTATCACAAAAAGCTTTTACTGTTGCCAAATCAAATGGATTACCAAGAGAGTGGGCAAGCATTACTGCTTTCGTTTTTTCAGAAACCGCGGCTTCAAGTTGCGTTACATCTATGTTGTATTGAGGAATTGTTACATCAACAAATACTGGGATAGCTCCATATTGAATTATAGGTGTTACTGTAGTTGGGAATCCTGCCGCAACAGTAATGATCTCATCTCCTCTTTTTACCTGCTTGTTACCAAGCAACTGCGATGTAAGCGCCATAAAGGCAATTAAATTAGCAGATGAGCCGGAATTAACAAGGGAGCAATATTTAACCCCTAAATAATTGGCAAACTCTTTTTCAAATTGATCAGTATATCTCCCGGCTGTCAGCCAGAATTCTAAGGAGCTATCGACTAGCTTGACCATTTCTTCATGACCGTAAAAACGCGAAGCATAAGGAATCCGGTCTCCTTCAGTATACTTTTTTGTATTATGATAGATATCGCAATATTCGGATACCATATCAAGGATTTGCTTTCTCGCTTCCTTTTCTGTTTCATTATCAAACATTTATTTTGCACCTCCCAGAAATTCATCAATCTGCTCATCCATAATTAGAGTAATATTACCACCATCAAAGTAGACTTTTGTCCACTCAACGGTTTTTTCGATTGTTGTTTCAACGTTCCATCTTGGCTTCCAACCAAAAATAGATCTGAGTTTGGAACAATCTAATTTCAGAAAATTGACTTCATGAGGGCCTCCATCATATTTGTTTATCCATATCTGTTTCTTCCCTGTTGCTGCTTCCCATTTACTGCAAAATAGATCAACTAATCTTCCAGTGGTAATATAATCACTTTCATCCGGACCTACATTATAATAGTCAGCATACTTTGTATCCTCATATTGCTTCTGTAGAATCATTAAGTATGCATAGAGTGGTTCCAAAACATGCTGGTATGGTCTTGTGGAGTGAGGGTTACGAACAATGATGTCAGCTTTATTCTCTGCTGCTCTAATACAATCTGGTATGATTCTATCTTTTGCAAAGTCACCACCACCAAGAACATTTCCTGCCCTTGCAGTTGAAATGGCAATATAACTATCCAAAAAAAATGACTTCTTATAACTATGTGTTACAAGCTCAGAACAAGACTTACTGTTTGAATATGGGTCATATCCGTCCAGTGGATCGTTTTCTCTGTAACCCCAAACCCACTCATTATTTTGATAGACCTTATCTGTTGTAATGTTAATCATGGACTTAACAGAGTTGCTCTTACGAACGCACTCTAAAATATTCACTGTACCCATCACATTTGTTTCATATGTATAGTGAGGATCAGTATAAGAATCTCTAACTAGAGATTGTGCTGCCAGATGCATCACTATCTCAGGCTGAGCAGCATTAAAAGCCTTCTCCAAACTCTCCAAGTCCCTAATATCACTGATGACCGAGTATATTTGTTTTTTAATTCCGCTTATCTCAAATAAGCTAGGATTGGTAGTTGGATTAAGGGCATATCCTGTCACCTCAGCTCCAGCATTGATAAGCATTTTGCAAAGCCATGTACCTTTAAACCCAGTATGTCCTGTAATAAACACTCTCTTTCCTTTGAAAAAATCAATCATAGCTTATTCCCACACTTTCCAAGGTGCTTTATTACTCGCCCAAAGTTTCTCCAATAATTCTTTGTCTCTCATAGTATCCATGCACTGCCAAAAACCATAATGAAGGAAAGCCTTAAGCTGCCCTTCTGAAGCAACCGTCTCTAACGGTTTTTTTTCAAAAGGTGTTGAATCCCCATCAATGTAGTCAATTATCTCCGGATTTAATACCATAAATCCACCATTAATCCAACCGCCATCTTCCTTAGGTTTTTCTTTAAAGCTATTAATTCCTTCATTGTCGTCAATATTAAGCATTCCGAAGCGTCCTCCGGGCTGGATTGCTGTAATAGTAACTATCTTGCCATGTGATTTATGAAAATCAATAAGTTCTTTAATATTCACATCAGCAACACCGTCACCATATGTAAGCATAAATGACTCGTTTCCGATATAATCTTTTACTCGTTTTATACGTCCACCGGTCATGGTGTTTAAACCGGTATCAATTAGTGTAACCTTCCATGGTTCTGTATTATTAATGTGGACGATCATCTTATTTTCTGCTTTAAAGTCAAATGTAACATCTGACATATGCAGATAGTAATCAGCAAAAAACTCTTTGATTACATACTGCTTGTACCCACAGCATATAATAAACTCGTTATAACCAAAAGATGCATAGTATTTCATTATGTGCCAAAGGATCGGTTTTTCACCGATTTCTATCATTGGCTTTGGCACTAAATGACTTTCTTCACTGATTCTTGTACCAAGCCCACCGGCTAAAATTACAACTTTCATCATATTCCTCCTATTTTTATAATTTCATAAAAAATTCATTTAAATATTTAATTGATATTTAATGCTTACTAATTGATTGAATACTGCTCTCATAAAATAATGTTTTTTTTGAAATTGAGTTTCATAATTCCATATCTTTTCCATACCTTCAATTCTATTTTCTTGAATTAATGAATTCATATATTCCAGTAGCTTTCTTCTTTTTCCTATTATTTCAATAAAATAGTCTCTAATTCTGACGTCTAAATGTTCCCATTTTTGCATAGTCTCTTGTTTCGCGCTTTCATTCACTGCAATCCTATAATAGTTTAGTTTTTCATTAATAAAGTAGACATTATAATTATAACAATAATTTGCGTGCAATACATAATCGCTAGATGGAAAATAATCTGGATTATATCCTCCAAGTTTTTTAAGATTAGAAGTTTTCATTAAAACACCTAAAGTGCCAGAACTTCTATTCCCAAGAAAAAAATCAAATAATTTCATTTTGTTGCTTTTTTTAGAAATAATTTTAATTATCTTTTTTAATATTAATTTTAATATTAAATATTTCTTTTTTCTATCTTTAGTATCTTTAGTATTGTTATGTCTAAGATCTACATCATTTGATGGAAAATACAACCCGTCTACCTCCGGCTTTAAATATTTCATGCAATTCATAAGATAATTTTCACTTAACCAATCATCATCATTAAGTATTGTTATATATTCACCCTTAGCAAGTTCAATACATCTATTCCAATTTCCAAACAGTCCGATGTTTTTTTCATTCTTGAAATAATAAACATTTTCATTTAAATTTTTTTCAACGATTTTTTCTGTGGCAGAACTCCTGCAATCATTATCAACTATCACTATTTCACAATCGTCTGTTTCTACTTGATTTAATGCACTGATTAATGCATTTTCTAAAAGCTCAGGCCTTTTATAAGTAGGTATGGCAATAGTGAATAACCTATTTTTTCTATTTGGGTTACCCAAAATCATTTTAGATTTTATGTCACTATATTGTATAAAATTATCTTTATACTCAAAATAGTTATCATTCATATAAAATTCCTTTCATATTGAAATATTTGTTCAAATCTTCTTCTTGCTTAAATCGTTAAATCCTAAAAATAAACAAGTTGTACCAAAAACATTAATTGTTAATGAAAATTCATAGAAAACAATAAACCATGTTATACCTATAACAAGCCAAATAGATTTACTGGCTTTTAAAAAAAGAGTCCTAATAAAATAAACCATAGATAAAAGGCCTACAAAACCATTTGGTAATAAGACCACATTCAAGGTATCATGAGGTGAATAAAAAATATTATTAATAAATTCTTCTCTTGAGAATGCAGATTCATATCCCATATTGAAACCACCGATATAATCTTTAAAAGTACCTACATATCCTTTGCCAAAAATGAAGTAGTAAGTTTTTTTATGTATTCTAAGCAAATATTTGCAAACTCGGTAACTCTATATCTTGGTGATGTTGGCATATTTTCATACCATCCTGGCGTCCAAAATGTTATCAATCCTTTTATCTCATGAATTTTGTTTGAAATCAAAATATTTATATTCGTAATATCATAAAAATAATAACTTATTAATGAAAATAATGTTGTAGTTAATATTAAATTAAAGTTATAGATAATTTTTTCCCATAAAAGACTTTTTTCATAAGTTTAAAAGCACTTGATCATCTTTGGTAATCTACTTTTTTGAGTAAAACTTTTCATAATTGCAACATTTAGACCTTTTCTTTTATCCCTAAAACATAAAAAAATATACATTTTTAATTAAAGCAACTATTTTACTAAATCTTGGAATAGAAAATATTAATAAATGCGGGCAAATCCGCAACTCAATACCTCATTATAATTACGGAGACATCCAAGTGCTATTGTTTTACTTGATCATCTAATTCAAAAACGAAATACCAACCACTTGCAAGCCAATATGGCAATAAATCTGCGATCTTAATATCTACATTTGCTATTAGACTATTTTTCCTTAGAATTTTAAATATTGACAAAAAGGCATTAGATTTTCCGAATAGTATAAGCTTGAAATTGAATTTTGAAAAAAACTTTACCAACCTATTTTTTGTATAAAAATGACAAGAAAAACCACTTCTTTCCTGATCATAAGATGATTTACCAAGTCTATGGCGCAACCAGTTCCATCTGTTTAAATATCTGATGGGATTAATTTGATTTTTCAATTACCATGGCCCATAACCATTAGGGATTGTCACTATACAAAACGTTCTATCCCTCATCCTTTTCACAATATTTAACATAAGTTTCAAAGGTTCTCTTACAATTTCCAAAACCTCTGAAATAACAACTACATCATAAGTTATTTCATCGTCATAGGTATATCCATCGCCTATTGTAGCTTTCAGATTCATATTTTTTTTTGTTCTACCAAAGCTTGAATATATGTTATTGAATTTTTATCGATATCAATTGCTCTTACTTTACAGTCTAATGAGGCTAGTGGTAATGCTATCCCGCCTTTTCCACATCCAACTTCAAGAATGTTGAGTTCTCTAATATCTTTTTTGTTTATAACAGAATATTTAAATATCGCTGAGAATATAAATTTTAACTTTTTAATATCTACTGGATCAGCATATTCAGAATTAGAAATAAATGCATATAATTTTTTATTATATAAGATTTCACAATCTCGCCACATCTTCATATTACTCCTAAGATATTCGCTAAATGCTTATAAAAAAGGTGTAAAAAAGGAAAAAACTCGGATTAATAATATTAAAACACCGGTCATTCTTATAATACATAGTAAATTTTAACTCCACAATATACATAGAAGACTTCTTTATTAAGAATTTACTCTATTTAAACAACTCTGACCCACCATTATTATAAATCAAATTTTTGTTCTCATCAATAAATTCCATTGGAAAACTATAATTAATAATACTACCTTTATATACATTGCTTTCCATATTCTTATTCACATTTGCAAAGCTAAGATAAACATAAGCATTTTCATCCAGTGTGGAAGGTAATATATCATGCTTAGCATCTATTATCCTACCAAATGTCAACAATTTCAAACTAGCTAACTCATCTGCATATACTAAATTTCTAGAATTATAATTTTTCGATAGCCATTGTGCTGATTTAATTTCGGCTTCATGCACATAGTGCTGTTCATAAGTGGTACCAAAATCGCGTAGTTGAATAAGATCTCCATCCCCTATGGGTTCACCTCCAATAAGATATGGAATAAAAGATGAATAAATTAAGAAGAATAAACAGAATATGGCTGCTACTAAAATCATCTTGATGCTCCTTTTGAAATATTTAAACAAAATTATTGCACCAAAAACCGCAGGAAGAGACAAGACCACTAAAGCCTGCTGATAAAGCCGTTCAACGTTATACCCAATGGAAACATATGGTAGAAACAATATAATTAAAATAAGAAATTCACAGCCCAAAGATAGTAATGCAAATTCAACCTCCTTTTTCTGCTGTTTAACTACATTAATAAATAGGAGGTATATTGTACCTATCAAGAAAAATAGAATTACTAGGCTTTTAATAATTATTTTTAAATAGAGAAATATTTTCCAAACCGTAATATTAGTAACCGGATTATATTTAATAAATACTGGTTTAGCTATATAATTTGAGTACTTTTCTTCACTATAAATTTTAATTTCGGGTTGATTTTGGTACTCAAATGTTTTATCTTGGATATAATTTTGAATCAACATTGTCTTTTTATAATATGAGCTTTCTTGAGATCCAGTAGGCAATAAAATAAGTTTTGCACTCATACTCTTCATGTCTTGGTTAAAAATTTCTCCCATATTATTAATAGTTGTATAAATAAAATCAACAAGATTGTCTGTAGTTTTAGTATATATAGCATTCCAAAAGAAAGTTAAACTAATTAGTATAATTAATAAAAAACACTCAATACAATAGATCTGAGTGCTTGATTTTTTTCTATTCTCGCTTAAATTAAGTTTTTTAAAACTTCTAAAGAAGGGTTTAATATTTCGAATTTTTCTAAAAACAAAACATGAAAAATAAACAAAAGTAAAAAGCATTAGAGCAATATAAGTAGTAGAATAATGTGAAACTATCATTGAAAAACCAAAAATGATAAATAATATTCTTTTTAACATGATACTAACTTTTTTATTGAACAAAACAACTAAAGATAAGGAGAAAAATAGCAGGGCAAATTGTTGACGTACTAATGCAGGTATTTCACTTATGAATCTTGGTTGTGAGACAAAAAAGAAGATAGCAATAAAAGCAAGTATTCTATTTGAAAATCTTTTCAGGAATAAGTAAATACAAACAGATGTAGTTGAGAATATTAATGGGGTTACTAATTTGAAAATGTATTCATCGTTAATTGTTAAAAACCGGGAAAATATTGTTGGTAAGATAGTAATACTTAAGCAAGTATTATATGCATTGCCTGGGAAATTTGACATACTCCAATGAGAATGTTCTTTTGTCAATTGAAACATTAGGTATTCTAGGTGGATGTCCCACCCAAGAATATGTTTACTTCTCATTGAAAACATTAAAAGTAAAGAGATACAAATCATCAAAATAGCAAATGGATAGATATTTTTGTTGAACTTGTTTCTTAACACTATCACAAAGAATACATAAATCGCAATTCCTCCTAGCATAGCCATTGTCAGATAATTAGGACCTTTATTATTTAGAATATATGCCCCTAAAATACTTAGAAGAGGAAAAATCATAGGAATTGCAAAGAAAACTTTGTCTAGCCGATCAAGCCTTGGTAACCTGATTTTAAGTGAAATTTTTTTATTTCGTTTATATGCAACCATTAATAAAATCAAGACAAATAAATTAAAATAAAAAAGTAAGAGATTTAATGATAATGGTTTATCAATTCCAATTAAAGGTAAAACCAGATTAACAAACAACCCAGCAAACATTAAAAAAGCAATGCTCGCACCAATTGTATAAACCAAATATTCCCAGAATTTGACTTCTATTTTCATTATTAACATAATTAATAATCCAGGAATTATTATAAGAAAGATAAAAGAATAAATTGTTCTTATATAAAGAAAATTAAAATTAAAAAAGTACATAAAATTTAAAACAAGTAAGTATATAATCATTAAAACTGATAATTTTTTACTACTAAATTCCATATTGACTCATTCCTTGCAGTATGCCACAAGAAATATCTCCTCCTTCAATATAATCTTATAACAATTAATACAGTTTTCATGAATGATTTAATTTGTAACATTATTGAAATCGACTCTCTATAATCTCAGCCAAAGGCTTGAGCACTTTTTCCCAATCCCATTCTTTTGTCTTATCAAAACATATATTACTTATCTTCTGCCATTTCTCCTTTGAGGAGTACTCCTCAATCTTTTGCAGAAAATTCTTTTCATTATAGAGAATGGAATATTTTTCTAATCTAGGGTCTTTACGCCATTCTGGTATTAGGACTGGTAATCCATAGGACATATATTCTAATTGTTTGGAAGAAAAGCTATGAACTCTAAGTCTATCATTTGATAAAGTCACTAGACCAAATTGGTATTCTGCAAGCACATCTGTTGTAGGTGCGTATCCTTTGTAATTAAGTCCTAATTCTCTTGGTGGTTCAGGAGCGCCGTAAACATCTATCTCACAAATCTTTGATAAGCGTGATAAGAGTTTAATATTATTCCAGTACCCATCCAATTTACCAAGATATACTATTCTTGGAGGTTTTTTGAATTTAGCCTTAATTTCTCTTGAACTGCAACCCCAGTTTAAAATAAAAAAATTCTTTCCTTTATATACATACTTTTTAACATAATTTGTATAATTATCCCAATGAAAAGCTACATAATCTGACTTTCTATATATCTCCAATTCCAATCTTCGCAACATCTTATATGCAAAGTTTGACAAGTCTCCACTGTAAAATAATTCATCCACCCAAGGTGATGGACAATCAAAAATTTTCAAATATGACATGGGCTTAGTGAGGACATAAGAATCCATTTCACTTTCACATATTAATACATCAGGTTGTCTTTTTGCAATTTCTTTTTGTAATACTATTGCTCTGCGCTTTATACCTAAGACAAATAAATAATTGCGAAGGAATCTGGGAATAAAAAACCTCCGTATTTTTTCTATCATAATTGTTGAGCTTGATTTAACCTTATTAGGATAGGTATTTATTAATTCCACAATATATCCATTCTTTTCCAGGAACTCCTTAATCTTTTTAGGTCTTACAGAATTGGCAAACCTATCCAAATTACAAATAATACAAACCTTTTTTTTGCTGGGATTCATTTTATAGATAATCTCCTTTCCTTATATTCAGGTAAAAATTTATGGCAAATTCATTAAGTTTCATTTTGAATTTGCTAAAACTATCTTGATAATCAATACCTATCCTTTTTAGTGTATATAGATTTAATTTATCGTTTAATGTATTTATTCCTAAATCGGTTGAGACTGCACAAAAAATGCCACTTTTTCTTAATAAAGCTATAATATCTTGATTTAAATATTTCTTATAGCCATATGGATAGCAAAAAGCTACTATATCTTTTTTTAGTTTTTCTTCAATTCTTTTTTTAGATTCAATAATCTCTCGTTTAGCCACCTTGATAGATTCTTTTGTTAAATTGCAATGAGTGACAGTATGAGCACCAAACTGCATCCCCTCTTTATCCATCTCCATTATGTTATCCCAAGACATAAATTGATTATACCTATCATTTTCTTGCGTATTAATTCCTAATTTTGATTTAATCCACTCAATTTTTTGGATTCGTTCTGTGTCGTCCATGTTTTTTAACTTTCTGTTAACCATTGAAATAGTTAATAACTTATCTTTGGGTGAATTCAGACTGTACTTCCCAAGTATTCCTAAATTGACCTTTGGTATTGTCGTTTTTTGTAGTGCTCTTGCAAGTCCATCCCACCAAGGAGTATTGCATCCGTCAAGAAAACCTGTTGTTAAAAAAAATGTTGCAGACGCACCATATTTTTGAAGAATCGGAAAAGCATTTGTATAATTATCCTTATAGCCATCATCGAAAGTAATAATTAAAGGCCTTTTGGGTAATCTGATTTCAGCATTCACTGCTTGTTTTAAATGATCAAACGAAATCAGATTGTAATTCTTGACGAGGAACTTTACTTGCCTTTCAAAGTTTTCCGGTATAGCACTTATAACTCCTCTGTGCTGAATGAAATCATCTGTGGGATCAATAATTCTATGGTAAGTCAGGACTCTTAGTTTATTATGATTGTCAAGGAAAGATATCATTTTTTTAAACTACCTCTTGGTAAACTCCTATAGTTTTTTGTACCATGTTATGTAAACTGAATTCTTTAATGATACATAATCTTGCATTTTCTCCAAGATTTTTTGCCAAAACTTTATTTTTTAAAATTTCAATGATTCCATTTTTAAGTTGATTAGAATTTCCAGCCTCAATTAGCAGACCATTTTCTCGGTCTTTAATTATTGAAGGTATTCCCCCAATACGTGAAGCTATAACAGGTTTTTCACATGCCATCGCTTCAAGGATTACATATGGAACTCCTTCGGAGCGTAATGTAGAAAATACACAGATATCTGCTAAGTTATAAAATTTGTGAATCTCTTTATTATCAATTTTTCCTAAAAATAAAACTCTTTTTGTCAATGCTAATTTCTCTGTTAAACTTTTTAATCTTTTTAAATATGGTCCGTCTCCTATAATTATCAACTTAATTTTTGGAAATTTTTCAGTAATCTCTCCAAATGATTTAATTAAGAGATGAAAACCCTTTTGTTTAATAATAACTCCTGCACTTAATATAATTTTATCATTATCTTTTATAAACTTTGGTTTATTTATCTGAATCTCTTTTTTTATGATTGGTTTAAATCTGCTTGTGTCTATGCCGTTAAAGATTGTAATTAATTTTTTTGTTGGAATGTTGTATTGTCTAATTACATCTTTTTGAAGTTCATTGCTGACACAAATGATTTTTTGTGAATTGTCAAATACTTTTTTTTCTATTATGTAATAAAGCGGTAGTAATACTGCGCAAATTGGAAATAACCAGAATTTCACTTTTAATGAGCTGTTAAACTCACTTAGCGTTGTTCCGTGGGCTGTTACTACAACAGGTACGTTCTTTTTACAATATCTGAAATAACCATATACCAAATCACTATGACCATGAATTATGTCAAATTTTTCTTCCTTGTTTATATTCTTAAATAACTCCGCTGATTCTTTAAAGAATTTAATTCGTGACAATGGGTTTGGTGTTATGGTCGTAGCAGTATAGAAGAAAGTCACCTTATCTTTTTGCTCTTTTATTATACCACCTGGATGATGTGATGCTATTATGGTAACTTTATGACCTTTTTTTGTAAGACAATAAGCAAGATCTCGCACATTTATTTCCATTCCTCCTGCTTTCTTGTGTACACCATAAACATACTTGCTAAATATGCATACTTTCATTCGTTTACCTCCCTTAGCAATGTTTGATATAAATTTTCAAGCTGCAATATCGCTGTATCCCAATTATATTGCTTTGCTTTTTCTCTTCCCCTTTCAGCTAAACTAACCATTAATTTTTTATTATTTATGAGCTTGTCCAATTCTTTAGCAAAGTTTTGTGGAGTTGGAGGACTAACAAGTATGCCAATATTACGGACTAGTTCTTGAATGCCTTTCAC
>Ga0114921_10000458_pt1 | contig 17209 bp, 12 predicted proteins | sample BentaG_FD_87016 | JGI IMG/M metagenome (GOLD analysis project Ga0114921, IMG submission 87016) | Deep subsurface microbial communities from South Atlantic Ocean to uncover new lineages of life (NeLLi) - Benguela_00093 metaG | ecosystem: Environmental > Aquatic > Marine > Oceanic > Sediment ...
CAGGGTCCTCTCCAATTGCTACAATTAGAGTATCCAGGTTAATAACAAACTCAGAATCTTCAATAGGAATGGGTTTCCTTCTACCATTTTCGTCCATTTCTCCCAACTTCATTCTTGTACATTCAACCCCTGTAATCTTTCCATTTTTGGTTATTATCTTAGTGGGAGCTGTCAGGAATTGAATTTCAACCCCTTCATCGACAGCAGCACTTATTTCCTCCTCGAATGCTGGCATTTCTTTTCTTGTCCTCCTATAGATTATAAGAACTTTATTACAATCTTTGATTCTGACTACAGCCCTGGCTGTATCTATGGCAGCATTACCACCACCAATAATTCCAATATTTTTGCCTATATTAACCTTTTTATTACTATTTATATCTCTTAGAAATTCCATAGCATCCATGACACCCTCTGCATCTTCATTTAAAATATGTAACCTTCGCGATTTATGGGCTCCTGTAGCTATAAATACAGCTTTATAGCTGTTTAAAAGCTCACTGAATGGTATATCTTTTCCTATTCTGGTATTTGTTTTAATTTTTACGCCTGCGTTTTTAATATTTTCTATATCAATATTAAGCACATCCCTGGGCAATCTGTATTCTGGTATGCAAGCAGTTAATGCCCCACCCGGAAAATCTAATTCTTCAAAAATAGTAGCATTATATCCTTTGTTAGCAAGTCTATAACCAGCCATAAGACCAGCTGGCCCTGAACCGATTATTGCAATCTTTTCTCCGCCCATTTTTTGCTCTTTTTTTGGTTTAGTGTATATTCCTGCTTTTAATGCATATTCAGTAACAAACTTCTTGAGTGTCTTGATAGCAATCGGACTTCCCCATTTACCAGCCAGGCACTTTGATTCACAGGGATGGTGACATACTCTTGCACAAACAGACGGCAGGGGATTATCTTTAAGAATTATATCAAATGCTTCCTTAAAATGTCTTTTAGCAATTAGAGATATATAAACTGAAGTTTCTGTATCGATTGGGCAGACGTGCTGGCATGGCGATGAAATTATCTCTTTGCATGCAACAGCCGGGCATCTTTTATATTTCACATGTGCTTCGTACTCGTCACGGAAATAGCAAATGGTGTTAATAACAGGATTAGGAGCAGTTTGTCCTAAGCCACAAAGTGATGTCTCTTTTATCATACAACCTAATTTCTCTAATTTTTCAATATCTCCTTTTTCTCCTTCTCCTTTAGTAATTCTTTCTAGTATTTCTAGCATCCTTTTAGTACCAATTCTGCATGGTACGCACTGCCCACAGGATTCTTCTTGAATGAAATCCATGAAATATCTTGAAAGGTCTACCATACAAGTATCCTCATCTAAAACTATCATCCCGCCTGAGCCCATTATTGCACCAACTTCTTTCACTTTCTCATAGTCCACAGGAATATCAAGGAATTTTTCAGGAATACATCCTCCAGACGGTCCTCCTATTTGCACAGCTTTAAACTTTTTCCCTCCTGCTATCCCGCCACCAATTTTATAAATGATATCTCTCAAGGTCATACCCATCGGGACTTCAACAAGGCCAACATTATTCGCAGCCCCTGCCAGGGCAAATATTTTCGTGCCTTTGCTTGTTGCAGATCCAATACTATTAAACCACTGTGCTCCATTTAATATTATCTGCGGAATGTTTGAAAATGTTTCAACATTATTTATAAGCGTAGGCATTCCGTAAAGTCCCTCATTTGCAGGAAATGGCGGTCTTGGTTTGGGCATTCCTCTTTTTCCCTCAATTGACTGTATAAGTGCAGTTTCTTCACCACATACAAATGCACCTGCGCCTTGATATATTTCAACATCAAAATCAAAGCTGCTGCCCAGTATGTTTTTCCCTAGCAGTCCATAATCTTTTGCCTGTTTTATTGCATGTTTCACAGTCCGGACTGCAAGAGGATATTCTGCTCTTACATACAGGTAACCTTTATTTGAACCAATAGCCAGAGCTGATATCAGCATCCCTTCAAGAACGGAATGTGGATCAGATTCAAGCAGGCTTCTGTCCATAAAAGCACCAGGGTCTCCTTCATCACCGTTGCATATTACATACTTAATCCCGCTTCTGGAATGAGCATTTTTACACAGTTCCCATTTCCTGCCTGTTGGGAAACCTGCACCCCCACGTCCCCTTAAGCCTGATTCAGAAATAGTTTTAATAATCTTTTCAGGGTCACCAATCTCAATGACACTGGCTAGACCAAAGTAGCCGTTTTTTTCAATATAATCCTCAATATTAAAAGGGTCAATTTTGCCCCTGTTTCTTAAAACCCTTGACTCCTGATATCTATAAAAGTCTGCCAGCTCAGAATCTGCTGTTATGGGATTTAGTTCCTCTGCTATTTTTCCCTGATCTATATGATTTTTAAACAATATTTTTACCTTATCCTTATCAAGACTATGGTACATAACAGAGGATAAGTTATATGATTCAACAGTTAGCATGGGTTCAAGAGCACAAAACCCCACACATCCGGAAGTAGTAAATTCAATATCACTGTGTTTTCTAAAAGCTACTTCCTCTTTAACTGAGTCTATTATTGTTTCTGCCCCTGAAGCTATACCGCAAGTTCCAAGATGAACAGTTATTCTATATTTTTTCCCCTTACTATTTAATACTTTTTTTCTGCTTACTTCTTCCTTAATGCTGGCAAGGTCCTCTTTTGTTCTTATTTTTAAGGGTTTTCTATCCAATTGTCTAATCCCTTCGTTTCTTAAAGGTAACAGTATGATAATAATAAAACAGGTAAAATTTTATTTTTTACAAGAATAAATTATACCTATAACTTCTTCAGGGTTTACCTTCTGGTAGAGCTTATCATTAATTACAATTATTGGTGCAAGACCACAGGCACCAAAGCATCGGTTAACCTGAAGCGAATACTCCCTGTCAGCTGTAGTTTGACCTGGCTCAATTCCAAGTTCTTTTATAATCCTGTCAACTATTTTTTTACCACCTTTGACAAAACATGCAGTACCAAGACAAGCCCTTATATTGTTTCTGCCCCTTGGAATCATTGAAAAAAAAGAGTAAAAGGTAGACACTCCATAAACATCCTTTTCAGGAATACCTAACATTTTTGCCACTTTTCTCTGGGCTTCCACTGGTATAAAACCAATGTCTTTCTGAATTTTCTGTAGAATTGGAATTAATGCCCCCTTTTTACCCTTATATTTTTTTATTATTTCATCGATTCTTTTTACTTCTTCAGGTTGTAATTCATATCTGGGCAGATCGGCAATCCGCATTGTATTCCTTTCTAAAAAAACTAAAAATAATGTTTCAGGGAAACTTTATCTTAAATTTATTTTCAAAGATTATAACAGAATAAAAGAATATTTTTAATAATTGTAACATATAAGGGTTAGTGATTTTTTAGAACTTTCGCCTTAAAATATAATCTATATTCTATACTTGGAGGTAAGTTAACTGTAAGAAATCAGGCTTAGATGACAGGTTAAAGTTTTAACTCATAAATGATATTATTTAAAGTATTAAATATAGGAAATTTGAAAATATATTTCTCATATAAAAAGATAGTGCTTTTAAAGTAAGGTAAAAATTATACAAGAATTTTATGTATAATAAAGTGTTAGAGAATTTATAACAGTATAGTGTATTTAAAGAAATTAGAATTAAAAAATTATAGGAATTACAGTTATGTCAATTTAAATTTTGACAAAAATACCATTCTTATATTAGGCAATAATGGTAACGGTAAAACCAACCTGCTGGAGTCCATATATTATTTATCCACCGGAAGGTCTCACAGGACTTACAGCCAGGATGAAATTATTAAGTGGGGAAGCGATTATTCTATAATAAAAGCTTTAATTGGCTCTGAAAAAAATAACGGAATAGATCATCTTATAGAAATAGAACTGCGGAAAGAAAATAATATTAAAATAAGGGTTGATAAAATATACCAGAGGAAAAAATCGGATTTCATATCAATGCTTCCTTCAGTTATATTTTCTCCTGATGATCTGAAAATTGTAAAATCAGGCCCTTCGGATAGGAGAAATTTTCTCGATTCCATACTTGAAAAGTTAGATTGGAAGTATTACAGACAGCGACTGCAGTATCAGAAAATACTTGTCCAGAGGAGCAGTCTGATAAAAAGTATAAGTGGAAGGGCAGGTGCAGCCAGTAATTCTACACTGGAAGTGTGGAATGATAATATTGTCAGGTATGGGACTGATATAATAGAAAAGAGATACAGGCTGCTAGCTGAAATCAGGGATGAATTTAAAAGTTACCTAAATAGCTTCTTTAAGGGGGTTGAAGTAGACCTGTTTTATGTATTCAGCTGGGATAGGGGAGATAACCTGGATGAATATACGGATTATTTCGATGCAAAAAGTTATAAAAAAGAAAACTTTATAGAAAATAATTTGAAGGATATATTTTACCGTAAATTGATTGAAAGCCTCCAAAAAGACCTGTTGTATAAGACTACAACGGTTGGACCACATAGAGATGATTTTATAATTTTACTAAACGGTAAAAATATAAGGTCCTTTGGTTCTCAGGGCCAGCAAAGAGTTGCTTCAATAAGTTTAAAACTTTGTGAACTGGACATCTTGAGAAAAAGAATAAAAAAGGATCCCATCCTTCTCCTGGATGATGTATTTTCGGAACTTGATATAGAAAGAAGAAAATTACTGGTAAAAGCTGTAAGTGACAGGTTTCAGACTTTTGTAACCACTACAAATATTAGTTATCTTGATAAGCTGGATTTAGAATTTGGAAATAAGCTTTTAATTAAAGATAATAAAATTGCAGTTTCAAATTTATAGGCCGTAACATATAATATGATTATGAAAGAATTTGAAGATATTGGAAGTATAATCGGGGATGTTATAGAAAATTTGAATATGAAAAGGAAGTTAAATATATCCAATATCTTTAACTGCTGGGAAGAAATTGTTGGTACTGAAATATATAAAAAAGCAAAACCTAAAAAAGTAACCGCAGGTGTATTATATGTGTCTGTTACCACCTCCACCTGGGCAAATGAACTAAGTCTTATGTCCAGTCAATTGATCGAAAAGATAAATTCCTTTATTGGAGAAGAAGTAGTAAAAAGTATAAGATTTAAGACAAATCTTTAAAATTCTTTAGCTTATTTTAGGCAAATTTTAAGTGAAATATGGTATAATATTTAACGTCTGGAATTAATAAAATCGTAGGATATTTTTTAAAAATATTTATATTTAAAACCAGAAAGGGTAATGGGTATTAAGGTGTTCCGAGGTTTACTTATTGCCCTTTATCCATATTTTAAAAAGGAAATTTTAAATTTTAAAGGAGAATTTTTTGAAAAAATCAAGTTATGACGCTAAAGATATAACAGTCCTGGAAGGTCTTTCTGCGGTTAGAAAAAGGCCCAGTATGTATATCGGTTCTACGGGCTCCAGAGGTCTGCACCATCTTATTTATGAGGTAATAGACAATAGTATTGACGAAGCCATGGCAGGATTTTGCAATAATGTGCTGGTTGTACTAAATAAGGACAATTCTGTCACTGTGGTAGATAATGGTAGAGGAATACCGGTAAAAAAAGTTGAAAGATTTAACAAGCCTGCAGTGGAAATAGTGCTTACCAAATTACACGCCGGTGCAAAATTTGGTGGAGAGGGATATAAAGTATCCGGGGGGCTGCATGGTGTTGGGATTTCTGTAGTAAATGCTCTCTCGGAAAAGCTGCGTGTTGAAGTAAGAAGAGACGGGCACATTTACAGGCAGGATTACAAAAGAGGGGAACCAGTTACCGCTCTTATAAAAGGTGAAAAATCTTCAACTCATGGTACTGCAATTACTTTTTATCCTGATAGAGAAATATTCGAAGAGATAGATTATAAATTTGAGATACTGGCCAGCAGGATGAAAGAAATGGCTTTTTTGAATAAGGGTTTAAAGATTACCCTGGTAGATAAAAGAGGGGAATCTGAAAAGAAAGAAATATATCAATATGAAGGCGGAATAGTTGATTTTGTAAAATATTTATGTGAGAAAAAAGATGTTTTACATAAAAAAGTCATATACATAAAAAACGAAGTTGATGACCATGAAGTAGAAATCGCCATGCAGTATACCGATGGCTATTTAGAAAGTGTTTTTTCATTTGCCAACAATATAAATACCACAGAAGGTGGAACTCATTTAAGTGGATTTAAAGGTGCTATTACCAGAACTGTAAATGATTATGCACGCAGTAATAATATATTAAAAGAAAAGGATGAAAATCTTTCAGGTGAAGATATCAGGGAAGGTCTTACTGCAATTATTAGCGTCAAGCTAAAGGACCCACAATTTGAAGGACAGACCAAGACCAAACTGGGAAACAGTGAGATGAAAGGTTTTGTTGAATCTACAGTAAATGCAAAACTTTCTGAATTCCTGGGAGAGAATCCGGCAATAGGTAAAATTATAGTCAATAAATGTTTAGAAGCCTCAAGAGCAAGAGCTGCTGCAAAAAAGGCAAGGGATCTTACCAGGAAAAAATCCCTGCTGGAAAGCGGTTCTCTTCCGGGTAAGCTTGCCGATTGTTCCATAAATGATCCAAAATATTGTGAGTTGTTTTTGGTAGAAGGGGATTCTGCAGGAGGAAGTGCAAAGCAGGCAAGGGATAGGAGGTTTCAGGCAATACTGCCTCTTAGGGGCAAGATTCTAAATGTTGAAAAAGCAAGGTTACACAAAATATTAAGCAGTGAAGCAATCCAGGCCATGGTAACTGCTACGGGCTCCGGGGTTGGGGAAGATTTTGATATTGAAAATGCAAGATATCATAAAGTAATAATTATGACAGATGCCGATGTAGATGGAGCCCATATAAGAACACTAATATTGACTTTCTTTTACAGATATATGCCAAAATTAATTGAAGCTGGATATGTGTATATAGCTCAGCCACCGCTTTTCCAGATTAAAAATGGTAAGGAAATTTCTTATGTTTATAGCGAAAAAGAGCTGAATAATATCAAAAAGAAATATGAAGATAAAAAAATAAATGTCCAGCAGTACAAAGGTCTGGGGGAAATGGACCCGGAGCAGCTCTGGGAGACAACTATGAATCCTGAAGCAAGGACGCTTTTGAAAGTTGAAATTGAAGATGTATTGATTGCAGATGATGTTTTTTCTACCCTAATGGGAAATAAAGTAGAACCAAGAAGAGAATTTATTGAAAAGAATGCTAAGGGCGTATCGTTTATAGATATATAGATATTTAGTTAGGGGAATAAATGGTATTTGAACTGCGTGGTAAAGTAAAAAATATTGAAATTGAATCAGAAATGCAGGATTCCTACCTGAGTTATGCCATGAGCGTAATTATTGGCAGGGCCCTGCCGGATGTAAGAGATGGCCTGAAACCGGTTCACCGGAGAATTTTGTACGCCATGCACGATATGGGAATGAGATCCAATACGCCTTACAAGAAGTGTGCCAGAATTGTAGGAGAAGTACTTGGAAAATATCATCCTCATGGTGATACTGCGGTTTATGACGCCATGGTGCGCATGGCCCAGGACTTTTCCCAGCGTTATGTTTTAGTAGATGGACATGGGAATTTTGGTTCTGTTGACGGTGATAGGGCTGCTGCTATGAGATATACTGAGGCCAGGCTTTCTTCGATTTCTGAAGAGCTTCTGGTGGATATTGATAAGGATACTATAGAGTTTGTGGATAATTTTGACAGTTCTTTAAAGGAGCCATCCATACTGCCTTCTAGATTTCCAAATCTTTTAGTTAATGGTTCCTCCGGTATTGCTGTGGGCATGGCCACTAATATTCCACCGCATAATCTGGGAGAAGTAATTGATGGGACTATTCGCTATATAGATAATTCTGAGACCACAGTTAAAGATCTGATGAAAAAGATCAAAGGTCCGGATTTTCCTACCGGTGGAATTATAATGGGTATTGCTGGAATTAGGGAGGCATATGAGACTGGCAGGGGCCGTCTAGTTGTAAGAGGCAGAGTGCACCAGGAACAGCCCAAAAAGGGCAGAACTCAAATCATAATAAGCGAGCTTCCATATCAGGTAAATAAATCAAGACTTGTTGAAAAAATTGCTGAACTGGTCAGGACTAAAAAAATAGAAGGAATTAATGACCTGCGTGATGAATCAGATAGAAGTGGAATGAGAGTAGTAGTAGAACTCAAAAAGGATTCAATCCCAAGCGTAATTATTAATTCTTTGTATAAGAATACCCAGCTTGAGGATACTTTTGGAATAATTATGCTGGCTCTGGTCGATGGTGTGCCAAGAACTCTAAATTTACTGCGTTTGATAGAAGAATACACCAAACATAGATTTGATGTGGTAGTTAAAAGGACCAAATATGAGTTAAAGAAAGCTGAAGAGCGTGAACATATCCTGCAAGGACTTTTGATAGCCCTGGATAATCTGGATGAAGTAATAAAGACCATAAGGTCTTCAAAAGATGTTCCCACTGCAAGGAAAAGACTGGTAAAGGACTTTGAACTTACCGTAATACAAGCCCAGGCTATATTGGATTTAAGATTACACCGGTTAACCGGACTGGAAAGAAACAAGATAAAGTTAGAACACGAACAATTAATTGAAAGAATAAAGGAATTGAAAGAACTTCTTGGCAGTAAGGAGCTAATATATGGAGTAATTAAGAATGAGCTCAAAGAGATTAAGAAAAAATATGGTGATGAAAGAAGGACAGACATAACTGCTGATATATCTGATATTGAGATTGAGGATTTAATACCTGAAGAGGAAAATGTAATATCTATATCTCATTCAGGGTATATAAAAAGGCTTCCGGTGGCTACTTATAGAAAACAGGGAAGAGGCGGAAGAGGAGTAACCGGGACTAATTTAAAAGAGGATGATTTTGTTAAGCACTTATTTATAGCGTCAACTCATCACTATATAATGTTCTTCTCAAATCTTGGGAAAGTATATAGATTGAAAGTCTATCAAATCCCTACAGGTAGTAGAATGTCTAAAGGCAAGGCAATTGTAAATCTACTCCCATTTGTGCCAGGTGAAAGGGTTGCGGCAATAATTGCAGTTAGGGATTATGGTGCTGACCAGTATTTAATAATGGCCACCAAAAAGGGAATAATTAAAAAAACCTCTATTAAAGTCTATGACACTTCCAGGAGAGATGGAATTATAGCCATTACCATTAAGAAGGGAGACGAGTTAATAGGAGTGGAAAAATCCAATGGTAATAATGATATTGTTATGGTTTCCAGAAATGGAAAGGCCATAAGATTCAGCGAGAAAGACTGCAGGCCGATTGGCAGGACTTCCCAGGGAGTAAAGGGAATGAGGCTTTCCAGAGGGGATGAGGTTCTTTCTATGATGGTCGCAGGAGAGCTCGAGGGAGACCTTTTTGTTCTTACTGAGAATGGTTATGGTAAAAGGACACAACTGTCAGAATATAAAAAGCAAAAAAGAGGCGGGCTTGGTGTAAGGACTCTAAAAATTACTGAGAAGAAAGGAAAAGTTGCCGGGGCGGGTATAATGAAAGATGAACATGATGTTATGATTGTCTCCAATAAAGGAGTACTTATAAGAATTCCTGCCAGGTCAATATCAAGAATTGGTAGATCTACGCAAGGGGTTAAGGTTATTAAGCTGGAAGAAGGGGCTAAAGTAGCTTCTTATTCTATAGCTACCTCTGAAAGCTGATTAAATGATTTGTTTTAATTTATTATCCAAATCTGCTATTATATTTTCCATCAGCATTTTTTAATATAATTGGAAAATTTGTCTTTAGAATATTAATAAAATATCAATTTAAAAAGGGGGTAAAATAAAATGGCAGGAGGCGCGAAGGCAAACTATGATGAAGATGTAAACAAAAAAAGTTCAACCGGTCTTGATCCCAAAGTTGCAAACTTATTGGCGTACCTTTTTAGCTGGCTTGGTGGGCTGATAATCTGGTTAATGGAGAAAGAAAACCGATTTGTAAAATGGAATGCGCTCCAGGCTTTGATTCTTGGTATTGTTGAAGTTGCGTGCATATTTGTAATTTCATTTATTTTAGGATTAATTCCTTATATTGGATGGTTTTTCTTTTCCTGGCTTGGATGGGTACTGGCAGGTGTATGCTGGATATTTGCAATTATTGCAATTGTTATGGGTTTCCAGGGTAAGACTTTCAGGATCCCCGGTGTAAGCAGTTTAACAGATAAATATTTTAAGATGTAATAAATACAGTAATTGTTATAAATCATATATTATTGAATTAAGAATAATAAAGAGATTTATGCTGTAAAAAATAGAATATAATTTTAAGTATTTTATCTCTTATATATTCAAGGAGAAATAAATGGCTGTTGAAAGGAGAGTTTTAAGAAGTATTAGTGAACTTTCTATGTTTAAGTACCTGCTGATTTTTTATTTAATATTCTTTATATTATCCGTAATTTTAATGGCAGTAATTGGGCTTATTGCATGGCTGGGATTATCTTCCTCTGGTATTGATATAAATAGTATGCTGGCAAGCCTTGGTTTAGAAGACACGGGTATATCAGGTTTCTTAGGTGGAGGAACGGTAATAACTATTGTGATATCAATAGTCGGAGGCTTGATTGCTTCTGTATTCTATGCTGCTTTTGGAACTTTAATGGTCTGGATAATGAATGTTGTTTTAAGGATCAGCGGCGGGATAGAATTGAGATTTTTACCGGGAAAAGAAGAAAAAATCAGTATTAAAGAATCATAAAAGGTAGATAGCTTTTATTTTTTAAAATCAATTTACATTTATGTATTACGGTGGGTTTGCCTTGACAAAAGTATATTAAATTGTTATTTTGTCCTCTGTTAAAAATTCGGATAGGGCCTATAGCTCAGCAGGTTAGAGCGCATCCCTGATAAGGATGAGGCCTCTGGTTCGAGTCCAGATAGGCCCACCAGTTTCTTAAGTTGTGGGGGTGTAGCTCAGCTGGGAGAGCGCCTGCCTTGCAAGCAGGAGGTCAGCGGTTCGATCCCGCTCATCTCCACCAAATTTTTTTATTAATGCATATGCAATAAAAAAATGACTAACATCTGGCTGGAAGTGTTTTTAGGTAAAATAGGAAAATATATTATCAGTTTTTTATCCAGGTCTTATCAATTTATAATTCCGTTTGTAATTGCTTATGGAATCTTTTTGGCGATATCTTCGTAAAATCTTAAAAGAATTGAAAAAAAAGTTAACTTAGAAATATTGAATCAGGCCAGGGTCATTATAGAAAAAGTCCCGGATATCAATTATGTAGATTTGGTTGACAGGATAAAAATTCCCTGGAAAAAGATTATAGGAACTTACTCTTTTTTTCCATATATCTCTCAGGAATCAGATTTATGGGTAACCAGGACAAACCTGATAGATGTAAGAGATATTATTATGTATAGTGATAAAAAAATAAGATTGGTTCTGGAAAGAAATGGGATTAATATTTTTGGGGGAAAACCAACCATTCGAAAAAATTTATATACGGAATATATCCACAGGATTACCAGAAGAAAAGGTGAATAGCAATTTTATAAAAATAAGTTAAAAATAGGTTCTATAATTTTAAGTAGAATCCAGAAAAATATGTTGGAACTACCGCCAATACTTGAAAGCCTCTTGTAACCCTCTACTAACTCTATATTATATTTCAGGAAAAAGTTAGTAAATAAATATCCCATATCAGTTGTTATCCACAGTACTATTGGAATCATAATTACTGCTGAGATAAAACTTCTAAATATATCACCCTTTGACGGAGCTATAACCCAGATTAGTATAAATGGAATCATTATGAGGTCTGCTTTTGGGAGCACAGCATTTCCTGGAAGAATGGTTGAAATGTAAATGGTCAGGGGTATTATAATAACTGATAACATAATTATAGAAGGTTGACCGACTAAAACTATAGGATCCAGACCAATGTATAACTCTCTTTTTGTAATTTTTCGGCTTATAAAACTTTTTATATCATATATGGTAGGAACCAAACCTTTAAGAAGCAGGTTTGCCGATCTGGGAAGCAGTATCATAATAATAGATAATGTTAAACCGCTTGATAGGGCATATAGAAGATTTGGACCTATGTTTAAATAAAAATTCTTATATCTTGTAATTGCGCCAATTATAAATCCCAGAATAAATCCTATTATCATAGGTTCTGAAACGACTCCTAGCTTATACTGAATTTCTTCATAAAAGACATGGATTCTCCTGATAAATGGAATCTTATTAAAGACAGTGTTAATAAGATGTGAAATAGGTGCCCAGCAGATAATTTGCGCCTGAGGGGTAGATATACCCTTAAAGCCAAAATAACTCTCAATATATGTTGCATAAATGTCTGATAGTACAAGGGTTATAGCAGCAACTATCATTGCGATTAGTATTCCTATCCATTTTATTTCTGTAATTGCAAAAATAATTGAGCCTACCAGCAGGAAGCTCCAATAGTTCCAGAAATCTATATTTATAGTCCTTGTAAATCTCAAAAAGAGCATAATGATATTTAGAATTATCACTGCTATTATTATTTGGAAAATTATAGGAGAATTTAGAATAACTTCTTTGGAGACAAGCCATCCTTTATCAATAATTTCAAATTCTTTTGAAGAATTTTTCAGTATGGTATTAGTAATGGATTCAAAGAAATTTACAAAAAGAGTGAGCAGTATAGAAAGACTGACCAGTCCAATAAGTATGAATGCGCAGTTTTTTAAATTCTTAAGTGGTCTTCTGGTGATAATAAGGCTTATTATGAACAATATGGCCGGAATTAAGATAACCGGTCCTAATTCTATTATATAATTAATAACCCTGTAAGTAGTTGACATAAAATAAAAGTTTTAAGTTTTTAATGAAGTTTTATTATACTTACTATTTAATATAAAATGAAGGGAACGATAACTTGAAATTTTGATTTTTTTTTTATATAATATTAAGCAAATGTTCAATTGTCGCACAATTGTGCAATTTATATTCTAAAATTAGTTATGAATGAGATAGAAAGAAAAAAATTCTTATCAAAGATAGCAAGACTTTATTATATAGAAGGCTTGACCCAGCAGGAGATTGCAGATAGATTAAATATTTCAAGAACAAGGGTTTCCAGATATTTAGATGAGGCAAGGAAAGATAAGATTGTAGAAATAAAAATAAACTTACCGGAAGAGGATTATTCCAGGCTTGAGTATGAAATAGAGAAAAAATTTAAAATAAAAGAATGTATTATTGTTCCTGCTTCTGGCAACAAGGAAGAAATATCAAAGATGATGGCAGGCCCGTTGAATAATTTATTCGAAAGAATATTGGCCGGTGGAAGCTATTTAGGAATTGGCTGGGGCAGTTCACTTAAGGGAATATCAGATTATATTAATGTAAGCGGTAAGTCTGATATCAAAGTAGTCCCAATTATTGGAGGTCTTGGTAAAATAGGAACAGGAGTGCATACCAATTCTGTTGCTAAGAATATTGCAGATAGGCTTGGCGGCATAAGTTATATGATACACTCTCCGGCCATCCTGGACAGCAAAGAGATAAGGCAGATTGTGGAAAATGACAGTAATACCAGGGAAATAATCAAGTTATCTGAAAAAATTGATACTGCTCTGGTAGGTTTAGGTGACATAGGTCCGGATTCTACATTAATCAAAACAGGCTGTTTCAGTTTAGAGGAATTTAAATATCTGGATAGTTTAGGAGTGGTAGGAGATATTAATCTTATTTTTATAAATGAAAATGGTAAACATGTTCCAAATAAAATAGATGAGAGAATTGTAAGAATTTCACCTGATAGATTAAAAAAAGTTAAAAATGTTATCGGGGTTGCTTTTGGCAGGAGAAAATTGAAGGTTATTCTTGGCGCTTTAAGGGGTGGCCTGATTAACATTCTGTTTACTGACCAGGAAACAGCAGAAAATATTATTAATTCAGGATAAATTATGGGTAACGATTTAAAAGCTAAAAAACTATATATAACTATCGATGGATATAGAATGGAAGATAAATTTAGCGGGCTGGATGACAGCATAAAAATAGAAATGCTAAGGAAGATGTACCAGATAAGGCATTTTGAAGATGAAACTGAGCAGTTTATTATAAGGGGGATGATTCATGGCACCTGTCATCTATATACCGGTGAAGAGGCAACTGCTGTTGGGGCAATTTATGCCATAAATGATGATGATTACATCACTTCAACTCATAGAGGTCATGGCCATTGTATTGCGAAAGGCGCAGACCTGAATATAATGATGGCAGAGCTACTGGGTAAGAGGACAGGATGTTGCAAGGGCAAAGGCGGGTCAATGCATATAGCTGATGTTGATTCAGGAAATCTTGGCGCAAATGGAGTAGTGGGGGGAGGTATCGGTATTGCCACAGGAGCAGCACTTACCTGCAAGATGAAAAAGAGTGGAAAAATTGTAATATGTTTCTTTGGAGATGGGGCAGCTAATCAGGGAATATTTCATAGTTCCATTAATATGGCTTCAATATGGGATCTTCCTATAATTTACCTCTGCGAGAATAATGTCTATGGTATGTCAACATCGGTAAAGGAAGCATTTAATATAGAAAAAATATCGGATAGAAAATGTGCTTACGGCATAGAGGGGCTTACTATTGATGGGAATAATCTTGTTGAGGTGTTCAATACAGTTTCACATTTTAGCGGTGAGTGCAGAGCTGGAAGAGGCCCTGTTTTAATTGAAAGTCTGACATATAGGTGGAGAGGCCATTCTAAAAGTGATGCCCAGGTTTATAGAACCAGGGAAGAAATAAGGCAGTGGGTGGAAAGGGGACCTATAGAAAGATATAAGAAAATTCTAATTGGGGGGGAGATATTGACCGAAAAGGAAGATAAGGATTTAGAAAAAGAAGTGGAAGTCCAGCTGGATAAAGCAACTAAGTTTGCCAAGGAGAGCCCTTTTCCAGAACCTTCAGAAGTTGAAGATGATGTTTATGCCTGAAAATATTATTAATAATTTATAATTTGTGGAGATATTTTTACTGCGATGAGAGAACTGACATATCTTGAAGCAATAAGAGAAGCGATGCAGCAGAAGATGAGGGAAGACAGTAGGGTGTATCTTATAGGAGAAGACATAGCAGAATATGGAGGAGCATTTGGTGTGACCGTAGGAATGCTTGAGGAATTTGGAAAAGAAAGGATAAGAAACACCCCGATTTCTGAAGAAGCCATAATAGGAGTTGCCACCGGAAGCGCAGTTACTGGGATGAAGCCAATAGCTGAGATAATGTTTTCAGATTTTATAACCATAGCTATGGATCAAATTGCAAACCAGGCTGCTAAAATAAGGTATATGTTTGGAGGGAAAGCTAAAGTGCCTCTTGTAATCAGAACTGCAGGAGGCGGCGGAACCGATGCTGCTGCTCAGCATTCACAGAGCCTGGAAGCGCTTGTTACCAACATCCCGGGCTTGAAGGTTGTTATGCCCTCCTGTCCATATGATGCAAAAGGGCTTCTCATCTCATCGATAAATGATGATAATCCGGTAATTTTTATAGAGCACAAGTTGCTTTATAAAAATAAAAAATGTATTCAAAATGTTCCTCGCCAGATGTATGAAATTCCACTGGGAAAAGGTGACGTCAAAAGAGAGGGCAGTGATATAAGTATAGCTGCCACTTCTTATATGGTCCAAAAATCACTGGAGGCAGCCGAAAAACTTTCACAGGAGAAGGGTATTGAATGTGAGGTAATAGACATAAGAACACTAAGACCTCTTGATATTGATATTATACTGGATTCAATCAAAAAGACAGGCAGGCTCCTGTGTGTGGAGGAAGCGCCAATTTTTGGAGGTTTTATGGGTGAAGTTTCTGCCCAGGTATCTGAGAAAGGATTTGACTGGCTGGATGCTCCTGTGGCAAGAGTTGCCGGGAGAAATTGTCCGGTCCCATATAGTTTAGTGCTCGAACAGGAAATGATTCCTGGTGCCAGTAGGATTGAAAAAGGGATTTTAAATCTCTTAAACAAAACCTAGTGTTTTATCGGATTTAGTATGTTATTATGAAAAATTAGTGCAAATATGAATATTTTTGGTTAATAAAAATAATTAAATAAAGAATATAATATTTAGAAAATCTGGTAAGTAGTATATTAAATTTTTATTATTTTGAAAGGAATAAGTAATGTATGAGGTTATTATGCCTAAATTAGGGCTTACCATGGAATCCGGCAAAATCGAAAAATGGCATAAGAAAGAAGGGGATAAGGTAAAAGCAGGGGAAGTACTCTTTGAAGTTATGACTGATAAGGTGACTATTGAAGTCGAGTCATATAATTCAGGCATTTTAAGAAAAATATTAAGAGTTGAAGGGGAAGAAGTACCTGTAACTGAAGTGGTGGCATATATAGGTGAAGAAGATGAAGAAATTCCTCAAGCTGAATCGGAATTGGCAGCTGGAGATAAAAAAAAAGTAGAAGTAAAAAAAGCTGAAGAAGCAGCTGAAAAAGTTAAAGAGGTTTCCGGGATTTCCGGTAAAGGGGCTAAAATATCTCCTCTGGCGAGAAAAACTGCAAAAGAGATAGGTATAGATTACAAGTCAGAAAAAATTTTAGGGTCTGGTCCAGGGGGAAGAATAGTAAAAGAAGATATAATAGCTTATTCTAAAAAGAAAGAAGAAGCGCCAGGCGGAAAAGCAGCACCTACAGGAGCAGAGATTACCATAAAATCATCAGGCCCACTTGAGGGTATAAAGAAAGTAATAGCAGAGCGTATGAGTTATTCCAGGTCAAATATTCCACACTTAGTTTTAAATGTAAAGGCTGATGCCACTCAGCTTATAGCCTTAAGGGAAAAATTCAAAGAAAAGGTACTTAAAAAATACGGGATTAAAATAACTTATACTGATTTTATATTAAAATCAACGGCAGTCGCACTGCGGGAGAATTTAGAAGTAAATTCAACTTTTTCTGATGGAAACTATATAATATATGATGATGTGAATGTAGGTGTGGCGGTTTCATTAGAAGGAGGACTTATAGTTCCCATTATCTTTAACTGTGACAGGCTGAAAATTACCGATATTGCAAAAAAAAGAATTGAGCTTGTTAGTAAAGCAAGAGAGGGTAGGCTCAGCCTGGAGGAGATCTCAAACGGTACATTTACAGTAACCAATTTAGGAATGTATGGCATAAGATCATTTTCACCCATAATAAATCCTCCCCAGGCAGC
>Ga0114921_10000459_pt1 | contig 17207 bp, 14 predicted proteins | sample BentaG_FD_87016 | JGI IMG/M metagenome (GOLD analysis project Ga0114921, IMG submission 87016) | Deep subsurface microbial communities from South Atlantic Ocean to uncover new lineages of life (NeLLi) - Benguela_00093 metaG | ecosystem: Environmental > Aquatic > Marine > Oceanic > Sediment ...
CATTATCGGTGCATCCCTTGGAGTAAATGGTTGGACATCATCTTCTGTTTGGCAAATATTCAACTTGTTGGTAGCTACTTTTGGTAACGAATATTCAGTAGTATTAGATGTTCCATTGAAATCACTTGAAAAGATCGTTGAGCCAAGAATAGTAGAGACGATTATGAAAGTGAGAAATGACAAAATCTCAGTTGTCCCTGGATATGATGGAGTATATGGTGAAATTAGATTACTTGAAGAGGAGACAAACAAGTTCCAAGGCGAAGAAAACTATGGAAAGCAGTGTACATTGGAACAGTTCATGTGATTACCCGTAAAAAGGGTGAGTCTATGATTATTTTACGCTTCAGTGTTAGAGCATCAAAGAACATAAACTAAAGGGGTTCCCTGTTTCTATTCTATAAAAGTAGATAACATTTATAATAAAAAGCAAGCTAACTATCTCATGTTTAATGTTGTGAGAAGGAAGTGGGTAAAATTTCCAAGAATAGAAATAAGGAACTTAGAATCTCATGGTTTTCTCTAACGAAAGCCTCATCTTCTACATATTTTTATAATACTTTTTGAGGGAAGATTAAATGGATTATGTAAATTTATGGAAAAGTTTAGAAGAATTGTATAATGAGTTATCAAAGACAGGAGTTACGATTCCACGAGAACTTGTGGATGATTTAAAAACAGTGAAAACTCTGATTAATATACACAAAGTTGACATAACAACGCTTAATATTGCAACAGAAATAGAGTTGTATTTAGAGAAAATAGAATCGAATCTACTATATTTAGCAGAATCTGATTTAGGGAAAGAATATGCTGAAGAATGGTTGAAGAAAATCTATGAAGCAAGAAAAGAGGGATTAAGTAAGAGAACGACATTTCCGTCGAGATTTATATCAGGAGTACCAAAAAACGAGCATTGGATTCGAATAAAAACAGCTGATCTCATAAGCGATCAAGATCTAGAGGTATTATTAGATAAATTTAATCTATCTAGTAAAACCCAAAAGGATGAGTATATATTGATTCATGGTAAGGAAAAGAATGTCCAAAATTTCATTAAAGAAGTTGGTAAAAAAATAGGAAAAAAAAGGTAAATTTTCGTAGTAACTATATACTAGCCTCAGCTGCTTTAATGAGTCTCTGGATGGCATCGATACGCGCTTTTTGTGAAAGGATATCTTTTGTTGTCAGTTCCAAGGCTTCATCTGGACACCACTCCACACATATAGGTCCATTTTCCCGATCAGAGCAGAGGTCACAGATTCTGACGACTTTCTTGTCAGGATCTAAACATATCGCACCGAAGTCGCAAGCTTCAATGCACCAGCCACAGCCATTACATAGATCATCGTCAACCAGTATCACACCATTTTCTTCTGATTGCGTAAGTGCTTTACGAGGGCAGGCGATCACACATGGAGCATCTTCACATAATCTACAAGTCAGTGATGCATTAGTTGTTGGGTAAACTCGTATTACCCGAATCCTGGAGCGTGTTGGATTAAAGACCTTATCCTTATGTAAAGAACACATATACTCACATATTCTACACCCAACGCATTTGTCAGGATCAACAGTTACAAATTGATGTCTCAACATTTATCTCAACTCTACTCCTTTTTTCCTATAATATCTGCATATTCTCCAAGACCCAACGCGTTTATCTTTGCTTGTGTCGGTACCCCTTCTTTTGTCCAACCCCGAGCCTCATAGTAACCGTCTAAAAGGATGTCTAAATCTTCTTGGCTCACATAGCTTCCTTTAGCAATACCTCTTGGAATCGGATCTTTCATGATTCTTGGAGGGAGGTTATCATCCTTTCTCGTTAAACCTTCTCTAATGTTATATAGTCTACCCAAGTTGCTAATTCTCTCACCGATCTTTTGCAACTCATCTCCTGTCATTGGTATTCCTGTAACTAAAGAGTAAACTTTTGCTTTCAAGTCAAAGTCCCAAATCTTACGCGTAAACTTGCATAGAATAAGCGAATCAAAGATACAATATGTATCCTCATCGCCCATAACAAGCTTTCCGCGACCTTTATCAACTTTAAATCGATCGACTTTTCCGCTGAGATCCCACCCATAGCTACCATGTCTTTGATGATCAGCTCCCCTTCTAGAGACCGCATAACCGAGGGCGCATGTTTTAAGGCCTCTGATTTCGTAGCCTGTTACTTCAACGCCTTTAATATGCATCGCAAAGTGATCAGAACCTTGCCCAATCTTTTCAGAAGCAGACTTCACACCTTCAGCTAAAGTATCCCCAATGTCTTCCCTTAAGGATATCTTTTTGACCATCTCAACCATGGCTTCTCCATTTCCAAACTCAAGTTCTAATCCACCTGTATCCTTCTTTGTGATCAATCCTTTCTCATAACATTCCATTCCAAAACCAATTATTATCCCCGTTCCTATCGCATCTACTCCATAAAGATTACAATATTCAATTGCTTTTATCACAGGCTCTAGTCGATCAACACCACAGTATGGTCCGAAAGCCATTGTAGGTTCGTATTCCACACGAGCAATAGCTCCCTTAAATGGACCTTCACGTACTTCAGCAATATGTTCACAACGACAAGGACAACCAGAACATCCCATTATCTTGGTCACGAAATGTTCATTCAAGTATTCACCGCTTACTGTTTCAGCGCCCTCAAAAGTTGCACTTTGATAATTTCTTGTAGGTAATGCAGCCTGTGCATTCATTGTAAGAACATTTGCTACAGTTCCTAACCCTCTATATTTACTAGTAGCAGGTCCTTTTGCACGTTCGTATAAGTCTAGACAGACCTCCTGAAGCTCTTCTGGTTTTGCAACAGAAACGTCCTTAGTTCCTCTGACTGCGACAGCTTTCAGGTTCTTTGAACCAGCAACCGCACCTAAACCCGTTCTTCCAGCTGCTCGAAAGCGATCATTTATTAAGCAAGCAACTTTAACAAGGTTCTCACCACCAGGCCCTATAGCTATAACCCTAACTAGTTGATCTCCCAGATCTTGCCTAATGACATCTTCTGTTTCCCAAGTAGTTCTACCCCAGAGGTGTGAAGCATTCATGAGCTGAATTGATTCATCATCGATCCAAAGGTATGTGGGTTTAGGTGATTTACCTTTAATAACTACAATATCGTATCCTGCTTGTCTCAACTCAGCACCCCATCTACCTGTAGAATAAGATTCTCCTAAGAGTTGACTTGCTGGAGATTTAGCGAAGACGCCAAATTTTGATGTTGTACATGGAACCATGGTGCTTGTAAATGGTCCTAAAGCGAAGATTAAAGGGTTACCCGGATCAAACGCGTCTATACCAGGTTTTTGATTATCCAGTAGAGTCTTTATACCGAAACCAGTTCCACCAAGATAGGTCTTAGCAAAAGTATCGTCAAATGTACTTATCTTTGATTTACCAGAGGTTAAATCCACATTTAGAATTTTTCCAGTATATGCATACAAAATCTTTCCTTCCTTTATTTCAAACGTTCATATTGTACCTAATTTATTCCTATATATTATTATCTCCAATTTAAATATATAAAAAAATGTATATAATAGATATATCCCCAAACATTGAGTATTACATTATTAATTCCTTGATAAGATTTATGTTACTTGAAAAATTCTAGATATATGTTAAATTCTTGATCTGCTTTTTTGTAAAAAATATGATTTTGGGTATTCTAAACGTTGTTATTTTAACTTCATCCATCTTTACCTAAGACGATATGATGCATCTTGACAAAAATATGATTTAGGGTATTAGGAAAATTATATAAAGTTCGTTTAATAGTGTATGTAAAAAAATGAGAGTTCATTTTTTCCGGTAATAGTATCTTGGAGAAGAAAGAAAATGCCCATGAAATTGATTACAGAAGAAGATGATGAGAAGTTAACTATAAGTAGAGTCTTATATGCAAAGAGATTCGATTTAATCGTTGACAGAGAGCTTTGTAAAGGATGCATTCTTTGTCAACTCATGTGTCCTCGAAAAGCGATTACCCTCAAGTCAGTTCCTAAGAATCCTGACGAAAAAGCTAAAGCATCAATAATTAAGGTAGATGTGGAAAAGTGTGATTACCACGGTGAATGTGCAGTTATCTGTCCTTTTGGTGCAATAAAGATAATGGTTGATGGTGAGGAGAAGTTTCCAGTAGTTGAGAAGGAAGCATTTCCTCTATTAATAAGGGATATCAAAATAGATGATGAAAGTTGTGAACCGGAGTGTAAAATTTGTGAAGAAAAATGTCCTTTGGACGCAATTACTGTTCGTTTTCAAGCCTTAACATCTAAAGAGATGGAAGAGAGAAAGAAGAAGAAATTGCCCGAAACCTCCCAAAGAACAATAGTAGATGTAAAGAAAGACCTCTGCGCAGCGTGTAGAATATGTGAAGCGGAGTGCCCCGCTGGAGTTATCCGAGTTTCAAAGTTTTTCGAAGGTTCGATAAAGATAGATCAAAGTCTATGCCCTGAAGGATGTCAAAACTGTTATGATGTATGTCCAGTTGATGCGTTATATCTCGATGAAGATGGGAAAGTGGATGTAAAAGACAGATTCTGCATATATTGTGGCGCATGTGTGAATGTATGCCCGAAACTTGAGGCATTGGAGTTAAATAGAACATCTGTTCGCCATACCCCTATACAATCAGGTGCCTGGAATAAGGCTCTTGAAGAGTTAACTTCAACATCGGGTTTAAAAAAGGAGCTTAGAACTAAACGGACAGTAAAAGCACGGAACGCTATTAAAAACCTAAAGTTAACTAAAGGTGAATAAATAATGACTGAAGTTGAATCCGCATTAGAGAAACTAAGAATTGGCGTCTTTATATGCCATTGTGGTTTAAACATTGCCGGTGTTTTAGACATAGCAAAACTTATGGACTTCTCTAAGACTCTGCCTGATGTAGTATATGTGAAAGAGAATCGTTATACATGTGCAGACCCAGGCCAAAAGGAGATAAGAGCAGGAATAAGTGAACATAACCTAAACAGAGTGGTTGTGGCTGCATGTTCACCCAGAATGCATGAACCTACATTTAGAAAAACTGTTGAAGATGCAGGAATGAACCCATTCCTCTTTGAAATGGCAAATATTAGAGAGATGTGTTCATGGGCTCACTCCAGTCAACCAGAAAGTGCAACAGAAAAGGGGAAAGAGATCATCAAGATGGCAGTAGCTAAAGTAAGACTACTGAAATCTTTAACCAGATTTAAGGTGCCTGTAACGAACAAAGCTATGGTGATCGGGGGAGGAATAGCTGGTATAAATGCAGCTCTTGACTTAGCAAACATGGGTTTTAAGGTCTATTTGGTTGAGAAAGATGAAAGTATTGGAGGTCATATGGCACAATTGGATAAGACTTTTCCAACTCTTGACTGTTCCATTTGCATTGAAGGTCCGAAGATGGTTGAGGTTTCTCGTAATCCAAACATCGAAATCATTTCATTTGCAAATGTCTTAAAAGTTGATGGTTTTATTGGTAACTTCAAGGTTAGAGTACGTAAGAATCCACGGTATGTGATTGCTGAAAACTGTACAGGATGTGGGGAGTGTGCAGATGCATGTCCTGTAGAGTATCCGAATAGATGGGAGCTGCGATTAGGAACCAGAAGAGCCATCTCTGTACCCTTTCCTCAAGTTGTGCCATTAATATACACTCTAAATAAGGATCATTGCATTGAATGTTACAAATGTGTAGATGTATGTGGTGCTCGAAGCGCTATAGACTTTGAACAGAAACCTGAAGAGGTAGAGTTGGAGGTTGGAACGATAACAGTCGCTACAGGTTTCGACATCTATTATCCCTTCGATGATACAAGGTATGGTTATGGGCAATACACAAATGTCGTGACCGCCTTAGAAGTAGAAAGGTTAGTCAATGCAGCGGGTCCAACAGGGGGTCACGTTGTTAGAGCCTCAGATGGTAAGGTACCTCAAACCATTGCGTTCATACAATGCGTTGGCTCAAGAGATATAAACAAATTTGAGTACTGTACGGGCTTCTGTTGTATGTATTCTATCAAAGAAGCCATACTCATAAAGGAACATGAACCTGAAACGGACATTTATATTCTATATATGGATATGAGAACTCCTTTCAAAGGCTTTGAAGAATTCTATAGACGGGCAAGAGACTTAGGAATAACATTTATTCGTGGGAGACCATCGGAAATTTTAGAAAATAAGGACGATGGTAATTTAATCATAAGAACAGAAGATACGATTCTCGGTGAACCAATCGAGATCGAAGCTGAGATGGTTGTACTCAGCACTGCTGGAGTGCCCAATGATGACACAGGAGAATTAGCGAGTATACTTCATATAACGCGAGGTACAGACGGATTCTTTATGGAGAGCCATCCAAAGCTTAAACCGATTGATACACCAGTAGATGGAATCTTCCTTGCTGGTGCATGTCAAGGTTTAAAAGATATTCCTTATAGTGTTTCACAAGGAAGTGGTTCAGCTGGAAGAGCTGCAACAATACTGTCTAAGGATCAAGTTGAGATTGAACCCATCATAGCTGTAGTAGATCCTGAAAAATGTAGAAACACAAGAATGAAATGTGGAATATGCGTACAAGCATGCCCCTATTCTGCGATCTCTGCACCTGAAGGAGAACCAGCAGTGGTTAATCCGGCCATGTGTCATGGGTGCGGTACATGTGTTGCTGAATGTCCAGTTGATACAATAACCCAGATGCATTTCACAGATGAACAGATATTTTCACAGATAAGAGCAGCTTTGGAGGAAAATCCCGAGAGTAAGATCCTTGGATTCCTTTGTAATTGGTGTTGCTATGCTGGTGCTGACTTAGCTGGTACAAGCCGTTTTGAGTATCCGACACATATCCGTGTTATTCGTGTGATGTGTTCTGGACGTGTGGATCGAGACTTTGTATTAGAAGCTCTAAGATTAGGTGCAGGAATGGTATTTATTGGCGCATGTCACTTACCTAATGACTGTCATTACATATCTGGAAACTTCAAGATGAAAAAGAGGATGGAGACTCTTCACGGTATGTTGACAAAGCTTGGTGTGAGTCAAGAAAGATTACGTGTATCATATGTTTCAGCAGCTGAAGGGTTAATTTTTGCAAATACTATGAAAGAAATGTCGAGACAAATGGATGATTTAGGCCTTGAAAAAATTAAAATTGAAAATGCGAAACTTAGACCAATCATAGAAAGAATGTTAGCACGAAAGGGATTATTACAAAAAACCTAAAGGAGAATGAATTAGTTGGAAATTCAAAGAACTGTAAAAGAGATGTATTATCGTGTGGATCCAAAATTCAAATACAAAATATTGAAGGCTCCGGGAGGAGAAACCTTCAAATTTTGTTATCAATGTGGAACATGTACGGCTACGTGTCCTGTGGCTCGGTTTACAGATATTTTTAGACCGAATAAGATAATACACCTCGCGAAACTTGGAATAAGAAATGTTGCATATAGTAATGCCGTGTGGCTTTGCGTTAATTGTTACGCATGTACTGAACGTTGTCCACAGGGAGTAAAGGTTGCTGATGTTATGCGTTTATTGAAGAATCTCGCGGTTGAGGATGGATACATCCCCGAATTCTCTAAAGAATTCATGAAAAACATTTTGAATACCGGCTTTGTGTATTCGATACCCGCGTCTCGTATAGCAAAAAGGGTGGCTCTAGATCTTCCTCCACCTCCACAGCCAAAGCTTGCTGATTTAAAGAAACTTGGTGAAATGGTAAAAATTTCGGAATTAATCGAATAAAAAGGTGAAAAAGAATGGTTAACATGAGATATGCTCTGTATCTTGGATGTCTGATACCCTTCAGAGAAATGAATTATGAGATTTCAACAAGAAGAGTGGCTAAGGATATAGGGATTGAAATTTGCGATATGGGCGATGCGAATTGCTGTGGTTTACCGATAGATTCGGTAAATCATGAGATGATGACACTGCTTGCTGCGAGAAATCTATGTTTAGCGGAGAATATGGAACTTGATATAATGACTTTGTGCAATGGTTGTACAGGGGTTCTTATGAAAGTGAATAAGAAGTTGAAAGCAGATCGAGAGCTCAGAAAAAAGGTTAATCATCAATTGAGCAGTATAGGTATGGAGTTTCAGGGAAAGATAAAAGTTAAACATTTCGCTCAAATACTTGCAGATATCGACGTTGACATTTTGAAGAAGTTTATTATTAAACCATTACACTCTTTAACCATCGCAGGGTATATAGGCTGTCACATCTTTAGACCTTCTGAATTCATGGAAGTTAAAAATCCGGAAAATCCTTCCTTACTTGATGATTTAATAAAGCTAACTGGGGCCAAGTCCGTGAGGTATGTGGATGAGTATCAATGCTGTGGGTTTGTTGAAGGAGCGATAGAACCTCAAATACCTCTATTTCTAGCGCGAGAAAAGTTAAGAAACGCAAAAAAAGCAGGTGCTGATGCGATGGTAACAATTTGTCCTTCATGTCACCAAGTACTCGATTCAAATCAGCGTCGAGCTGAAAGAAAGTTTTCAGAAATCTATGATCTACCAATATTGCATTATCCTCAACTTTTAGGATTAGCAATGGGTATTTCTCACGAAGAACTCGGATTCAATGAGTTACGGGTAAAACCAGCCAAGCTTCTTGAAAACTTAATGGAAGTATAAACCCACCTTTTTTAGTTTAGATAATATGAAAAAAAATTGGGATTTGAACATTTTCTTCGTCTAAATCAAGTATTATCCTTGAACTATTTTAAAGTATAAATACTTCATAGTTTTTATTGACAATACTTATAAATCTATGAAAATATGTAGATACAGTATAATTTGAGGCGATGTAATTGGTACAAATAGATGAGTATGAAGTCCGTGAAGGACTATATTATCAAAAAGATCATTATTGGGCTAAGATGGAAGATGGTCTCGTGAGAGTAGGTGCAACAGATTATGGACAGAAAGCACTTAAAGAAGTCGTCTTTATTGAGTTACCCTCAGTAGGAGACACAATTACACAAAATGAACCTTACGGAACAGTCGAATCTGTGAAAGCTGTGGTGGATCTTATTGCCCCTGTTAGCGGAACAGTTAAGGAGGTTAATGAGGAACTCTTAGATAATCCTGAACCGATAAACAAGGATCCATATGGTGAAGGCTGGTTAATTCTCATTACTCCATCGAACTTGGATGTTGAACTCGGTAATATTATGGGTTTTGAAGCAGCTGTAGATTGGTATAAGGAAGTAGTTAAGAGTTAGCTTTAGCTTTAGTAAGTTTTTAAGACAATTCTCAAAATTAAAGCCCTATTTTTCTCTTTTGTTAATGTTCCTTAGGCATGTTCTGAAGTTCTTTATAGGAAAATACGGGACCATCTTTACAAACGAATTTATTGCCAATATTGCATCTCCCACATTTTCCTATACCACATTTCATTCGCATCTCAAGTGAAGTTAGAATGTTCTTAGGGGGAAAGCCAAGTTTAACCAGAATCGGGATAGTAAATCGAATCATTATTGGTGGACCACAAATTATAGCTAGGGAATTCTCAGTATCTGACGCAACCTCTTTTATTATCTGATTAGGGAAGCCTACTCTCCCCACCCAACCATTGGAAGCTCTATCGATAGTTGGGATAACCTGTATGTCATCTCTTGTAGCCCATGTTCTGAGATCATACTTGTAGAGGAGCTCACCTGGATCACGAGTTCCATAGATAACACACAATTTGCCAAATTTTTCTCTATTTTCCTCGTGAAGAATGTATTTTATAAGCGAACGAAGTGTTGTAAAAGCAAAGCCTCCTCCAAGAATGAAAATATCGTGACTTTCTAAGCGTTCAATAGGCCACCCATTCCCATAGGGTCCTCGAACTCCAATTATTTCTCCTTCCTCGCAGTTGTGTAAAGCGGTTGTAACCATTCCTACTTTCTTAACTGTAAATTCGAGAAAATTGTCTGAGGGGGAAGAAGCAATTCCGATAGGGCATTCTCCAACTCCGAAGAGGGAGAGCTCAGCAAATTGACCACATCTATATTTGAAATCTCGAAACTTGTTTGAGTTTTTAAATGCTAGCTTAAAAGTTTTAATATCGTTTAGATCATTCTCTTGTGTAATCTTTTTAATGACTGTAAGGTTTGGAAGATATGGATTCAACATTTCTTTCACCTATTGCGTCATTATCTTGTTAAGAACTTCTCTGATGTCCAAATTCACTGGACATTCGCGTATGCATCGACCGCAACCGACACATGCAATGTCATCATAGTTCTTTGGGTAATAGTTGAATTTATGCATCATTCGTTGCCTCATCCTCTCTTTTCCTGTTGGTCTCGGATTTTCTCCTGAACCTTGAAGTGTGAAGAGGGGGAATTGACACGAATCCCAAATTCGAATTCTTTTTCCCTCAGATGAAGTTACTTGTTCATCGAACATATCAAAACAATAACAGGTTGGACAGAGATATGTACATACACCACAACCAACACATTTCTGGTAGATAATTTTCCATAAAGGATCCTCAAACATATTATCAAGTTTTTCTTCAATGTTCTTTAGCTCTAGTCTGGTCTTCATGGATTCCTTTGCAACTTTTTCAATACGTTGCACCATTTTTATATCGGTTTCAGCAGCATTCTCATATTTTTGGATATAATCAATTAGCTTTTCGCCTTTCTTACTAACAATTTCTAGAAGATATTTTTCTCCTAAATCGTGAAGTAATAAGTCTACACCCTCCCTTCCAAAGGGACTTCCACCTACAGATGTACAAAAACACGTATTTCTTGGATATTGACAGGATTTTCCTATGATGATAGTATTTTCTCTTCGACGTAAATAGTATACGTCCTGGAACTCACCTGAACTAAAAGCTTTATCTATTAGAATAAAACCTCGCGCTTCGCATGGAGGTACTCCAAATAACACAATTTCCTCATCTTTGACTTTCATTTCTTCTAGTTTAACATCTCCATCGACTCTTTTGTAGGTGAAGAGAGTTTCGCATCTTGGAAAGAGGATCTCCTTTGAGGAGAGTTTACTTTGAAAATCAAAGTAGATTTCAGAGCTCGACTTGATTTCGCTAAAACAAGTTAACCCGTCTTTATTTATGGGAGCATAAACTTTTCGTTTTTTTATTAAATCGTCAATGAACTCTGACAGTTGAGCCTTATCAAAGATTCTACCTTTCATAAGACATTCCCTCTTATTTCATGAATTCCTGGGGGTCGTCCTGCTTGAAGGTAGCTAATGGAGGAACCTCCTCGAGCATTAAACCAGTTTCAAAGTCATAAAGTTCTTTGACGAGTTTAACCATCTTCTGTGTTATGCTCCTCAAGTCTATTCCAAGAGGGCAAGCACGACTACATGCCCCACAATCAACACATCTACCAGCCGTATGAAAAACACGAACAATATGATAAACCATAATATCTGAGATGTTATCTGTTTTATCAAGCCATGTTGGCATATTCTGGTCGACAAAGCACTCTTCACAGTAGCATAGGGGACAAACATTCCGACATGCATAGCACCTTATACATTTACTCAGCTCATTCGTAAAGTACTCCCAACGTTCATCAATCGATTTATCTTCGATCTTACTGGTACTGATAAATTCATCGTCACCCATTTCCTCTAGTACTTTTTCACCTACTATCACATCGTAAAGAGGCGGATTCCTGTGCTTACATGAAACGCATGAATCATCTAAGAATCCCTTTACTGGAAGACGTTTATTATAACCCTCACCTTTGAGTATGATCTCATCGTCGCTTATTGTTGCTTCAAGAATTTCTTTCCCATTTAGTTCAGATTCGACTTTTTTCCTATCAATGACTCCTGAACAGGGAAGCCCAATTATAAACACGTTTTCCCTCTTGATCTGATTCTCTACGATGCAAGCTACTATTGAGCGGGCGTCACAACCTTTTGCGAGAATGCCAATTTTTTCTCCTCTGTCTTTTAGGTATTTTGCAAGATTGTTTTCACAGGTTACATCCCAAATCAGTCTATCTACCTCTTTAACGTCACTTATAAAGCAAGGGGTTGTCCGGAATGGAAGAGTCCCCCTTTCGTATCCAATTATCAGATTAACGCTTTTCTCTTCAAGTAATCTTTTTGCGATTTTTCTCATAGTCTGTACAGAGTCGACCATCAACATTTTCTCTCCTTTTTGAGCTTCTTTATCGGGCCTAGCGTTTTTACTTGCTCAATTACGTCTGTTACAACCTTTGCGAACTTCTCACCCTCAGCTGCAGATACCCATGAGAAATTCACTCTTCCCGGCTCTAGTCCAATATATTCCAAGAAATTCTTCAATAATGCGAATTTCCTCCTTGCTATGAGATTCCCACTGATATAGTGACAATCACCGGGATGGCAACCGGAAACTAAGACCCCATCGGCTCCACGCTGAAGAGCTTTAATAATGAACATTGGGTTTACCCTTCCTGAGCAGGGAACCCGAATAACTCTTATGTTTGGGGGATACTGAATTCTACTCACACCAGCTAAATCAGCACCTGCATAACTACACCAATTACAAAGGAAAGCAACGATCTTCGGTTGCCATTGTTCATTATAGTTAATCTTTGAAGTGACTTTATTTCCTGTTTCCATTCTACATCACCTAGAGTGAGGAAACTACCGAAATCAGTTCCTCGTTAGTGAATCCATTCAGATCAATGGCTGAGCTTCTGCAAGTTGCTGCGCATACTCCGCAACCCTTACAGAGAACACTATTAACCTTAACCACTCCTTCTTCTTCATCAAGTTCTAATGCGTTATAAGCACATACTAATACGCATGCTCCACAGCCCGAACATCTTCTCTTATTGATGAAAGCTACAGTTCCCTCGGCTTCAAGTATATCTTTCGCAAGGATTGTACACGCCCTTGACACAGCAGCATTAGCCTGAGCAATACTCTCCTCGATAGATTTTGGCCCATGGGCCATGCCACACAAGAACACACCCTCCGTCGCAAAGTCAACAGGTCTAAGTTTCACATGAGCCTCCAAGAAGAAACCATCCTCGTTTAAAGGAACCTTCAACATTTGCGCCAATTTCATATTATCTGTAGGAGCTACGATGGCTACGCTTAGTACAACTAGATCTGCACCCAGAAGGAGTTGTTCTCCAATGATAGGATCGTATACCGAAACTTCAAGAACGTCTTCGCCCCCATTCAATTTTTGTTTGATTACAACAGGTTTCCTGTCTTCGTCGTAACGAATGAAGATTACTCCAGCCTCCCGCGCCTTCCGGTAGTAGTCCTCTGCCAGACCATAGGTTCGCATATCCCGGTACAAGACGTACACGTTCGCATCGGGTTTACGCTCCTTGATCTTCAACGCGTTCTTGACAGCTACTTTACAGCAGACCCTGCTACAATATTGCCGTTCCTCCATCCTAGAGCCGACACATTGAATCATGACCACATTCCCCAGATCATCACCTTCACCCTCTACGAGCCTTCTCTCCAACTCCGACTGAGTTACCACTCTAAAATCTTCTCCATAGAGGTATTCACTAGAATGAAACTCCTCTCCACCCGTAGCGACAATCACTATACCATGCTCAAGCTCCCTCTCTTCACCATTAATGTCGGTTATGGTAGTTTTGAAGTTCCCAACATAACCTGAAATATCCTCAATATTAGCCCCAGAAAAGGTATGAACTAGCTTATTCGCATGCACCTTACCAACCAATGACCTGAGGTATTCCTGAACATCGTTCCCATCCAACGTGTAACGTAGGTTCCGCGCAAACCCACCCAACTCCTTCTCCTTCTCGACTAAATAGGTCTCAAAACCCTCCTCAGACAGGGCCAACGCCGCATTCATACCTGAGACGCCACCACCTATGACCAAACCTCGGCGAGTGACGTCTAATGGAAGCCTCTCAAGAGGAGATAATAACCGAGCTTTTGTCACAGCCATCCTCATCAAATCCTTCGCCTTCTCCGTAGCGGCTTCCGGTAGATGCATGTGAACCCATGAGCACTGATCCCTAATATTCGCCATCTCAAAGAGGTACCTGTTCAGACCAGCTTCCCTGATGGTTTCTTGGAAAAGGGGTTCGTGTGTTCGCGGTGTACATGAGGCCACGACAACCCTGTTAAGATTATTCTCTTTGATCTTCTCTTTGATTATCTCCTGCGTATCTGATGAACATGTGTAAAGATTGCGTTCTGCGTATACAACATTTGGAAGCGTCTTCGCATATTCTACTACACTTGGAACATCCACAACTCCACCGATGTTTATTCCACAATGACAGACGAAGACACCTATCCTGGGAGGCTGACCAAACACGTTAATCTCCTCAGGATACTCCTTCTTCTCAACTAAGGTTCCCCGAGCAGACGATAAAATGCCACCTGCACAAGCAGCAGCAGCACTAGCCTGTGTCACGGTCTCGGGAATATCCTTAGGCGCAGAGGCCGCACCACAGACAAATACACCGGGCTTCGAGGTTTCCAACGGCGAAAACTCATCAGTCTCACAGAAGCCATATCCATCTAGTTTAACACCAACCCGTTGCGCCAATTCTATTACCCGATTTGAAGGTTGAACCCCAATAGAAAGAACCACAAGGTTAAATTCTTCGCTGACCAACTTTCCACTTTCAGTTTCATACCTGATAACCAAATCCTGCGACACCGGATTCTCTTTAACAGCAGAGACTCGACACCTGACGAACTTGACACCATACTCTTCCTTCGCCCTCTCAATATACCTGTCAAAATCCTTACCATAAGCCCGCATATCCATAAAAAAGATCGTTGGTTCAACCTGATTCTCATGCTCCTTCGCAATAACAGCCTCCTTCGTCGCATACATACAACAGACAGATGAACAATACCCATTCCCACACGACTCATCCCGCGAACCAACACACTGAATAAACGCAACCTTAACTGGAACCACCCCATCAGAAGGCCTCTGAACCCGACCCCTAAACGGACCAGAAGCACTCAGAATCCTTTCAAACTCAATACTCGACACAACATTCGAATAACGCCCATACCCAAACTCACCCTTCAAACGCGCATTAAACTCCTCCACTCCAGGCGCTAAAATAATCGCACCAACATTAAGCTCCGTCAACCTCTCCTGATCATTATACTTAATCGCCCCAGCCAAACAAATATTCTCACATAGACCACACCCCACACACTTCTCACGATCAATCACAAAAACGAGGGGTACCGCCTGTGGATAATCAATGTACACAGCAGCCCGCTCACTTAACCCCTCATTAAACCCATCAATCGCAGCAACAGGACAGTACTCTGCACACAATCCACACCCAGTACACTTCTCAGCATCAACATACCACGGCAGCTCCCGAATCGACACCTGAAAATTCCCAACCGCCCCAGAAACCCTCTCCACCTCAGAATACGTCAATACGTCCACATTTCGATGCCGCCCAGCATCCACAAGTTTAGGAGATAAAATACACATCGCACAATCATTCGTCGGAAAAGTCTTGTCTAACCTTGCCATAACCCCTCCAAGAGAAGGTGATGTGTCAACCACATACACCTTGAAACCGGACTCAGCTAGATCAAGAGATGCCTGAATACCGCCAATTCCCCCACCCACCACTAAAACAGAACCTATCCGTTTGTTAGCTTGACTAGATTCGTTCATAGTTTTCATCAGTTCACTAGTCTCCTATACTTTGGGTTGATTCCTTCAATACTTGAAACTGTAACTAGCCCCTTTTGCTCCAGAGCTATAAGATTCCTTACCACATCTCTTGGTGGTAGAGCTAAGGTTTTAGCTATCTCCTTTACAGATAAAGCCGTACTCTTAATTGAATTAAGAATCCTGTTCTTCTCATATTCCCTAGTCAGCGCTTCGAATTTGACCTTATTGAATTCATCTTGGTTAACACTCTCCCCAAATACATTTCCACTCTCTAAGAGATCCCTTTCCCGATTAATAAGCCACCTCATCCTCTGCTGGGAGAGCGCATCTCTTGTTGCTACTAAACGTTTCTGAAGTTCTTCAAGTGGTACATCAACTCCAAGAGGACCAAAACCTTTTATCTTTTCGATGAAATCTCGTACTAAGTTAGCGAATCTTTCCCCTTCAGAAGCAGATACCCAGTCAAGCAAGAGTCTCTCAGGTTTTACTCCGAGGATTTCAAGGAACTTCTGTAATGTATCCACCCTCTTCTCAGTGTAATAGTTCCCCGTGATGTAATGGCAATCACCAGGATGACAACCTAAAACCATTACTCCATCTATATTATTAATAAATGCTTCTAAAACAATAGTGGGATCTACTCTACCTGAACACATTACTCTTATAACTCTTAGATTTGTTGGGTACTGGAATCGGCTTACTCCAGCCATGTCGGCACCAGCGTAACTACACCAATTACAGAGGAAACCGAGAATTCTTGGCTCAAAACTTTCTTGTTGAGACATCTTTACTTCCCCTCCGCTAATGCCATTATTTCAGCTAATATCTGCTCATCTTTAAAGTGACGCATTGTGATAGCTTGTTGTGGGCATGCTGCACCACACACCCCGCAACCTTTACATGAAGCAATGATGGTACTCGCAATTCGGCCGCCAAGTTTTTCTTCAACTCGTATCGCTTTGAATGGACAAATCATCTCGCAAAGACCACAGCCTATACACTTCTCCTCATCAACTACTGAGACGATTGGTTCAGCTATAACATGTCTTTTTGACATGGGTATTGAAGCACGGGAAGCTGCACCATATGCTTGTGTAATACTCTCACTTACTGTTGAGGGCCAATGAGCAGACCCACATAGATATATCCCATCAGTAGCAAAGTCTAGAGGTCTAAGTTTCACATGAGCCTCCAAGAAGAAACCATATTCATCAATGGGAACCTTCAACATCTTTGCTAATTCTCCAGAGTCAGGATGCGGGATCATAGGGGTTGAAAGAACGACTAAATCATATGGTAATCTAATTTTTTCACCTAAGAACTCATCAAAGATATCCACAAATCCTTGATCCAGGGTAGGGCGTCTTTGGGGGGAGTAATTCACAAATACTATTCCCTCTTCCCTCGCTTTCCTATAGATGTCTTCAAAAAGCGTACCGTATGTTTGCATATCCCTATAAAGCACGAAAATTTGTGCTTTCGGATTTCTCTCTTTAAGTATTAAAGCATTGTTCAACGCGGTCATACAACAGACTCTTGAACAATAGTTCCTATTCTCATCCCTTGCTCCA
>Ga0114921_10000460_pt1 | contig 17198 bp, 16 predicted proteins | sample BentaG_FD_87016 | JGI IMG/M metagenome (GOLD analysis project Ga0114921, IMG submission 87016) | Deep subsurface microbial communities from South Atlantic Ocean to uncover new lineages of life (NeLLi) - Benguela_00093 metaG | ecosystem: Environmental > Aquatic > Marine > Oceanic > Sediment ...
CTCTAAATCAACCTTCTATGTGACAACCCCTATCTACTATGTGAATGATGCCCCCCATATCGGTCATGCTTACACCACCATCATTGCCGATGCCCTTGCCCGCTTCAAAAAACTTTCCGGAGAGGAGGTCTTCTTCCTCACTGGCACAGATGAACACGGGCAGAAAGTAGAAAAAGCAGCAGCCAAGAAAGGCTTAAAACCTATAGAGCTGGCCGATCAGGTTGTGGTGAGGTTTAAAGACTTATGGAAGGCTCTCAACATATCCTATGATTTTTTTATCCGCACGACTCAATCCTTTCATGAAAAGGGAGTTCAGAAGATATTCCAGAAATTAAAAGATAAGGGCGACATCTATAAAGGAATCTACAAGGGATGGTACTGTGTCTCTAACGAGCATTTTCTTCCTGAGGATGTCCCTCTTCAAGAAGGTGGATACAAAATCTGTCCTGAATGCAGTATAAAAGCAAACCTTGTCTCTGAAGAGTGCTATTTTTTCAAACTCTCAGCCTACGGGGAACGCCTTCTCGATTTCTATGCCAAGAACCCAACCTTTGTTCGACCCCAAAGTCGGATGAATGAGGTTGTGAGCTTTATCCACCTGGGACTTAAGGACTTGAGCATAACCCGAACCACGGTCAAATGGGGCATTCCTGTACCTGACGACCCGGAGCATACTATCTATGTCTGGTTTGATGCTCTCCACAACTACTTAACAGGCATAGGATATGATTGGGATATGAAGCTTTACAAGAAATTCTGGCCGGCTACAGTTCATCTTATCGGAAAAGACATTCTTCGCTTTCATGCCATTTTCTGGCCAGCTTTTCTTATGGCTGCTGACCTTCCCCTTCCCCAGACTGTCTATGGCCACGGCTGGTGGCTTAAAGATGAGACAAAAATGTCCAAGTCCAAAGGTAACGTTCTCGACCCTCACCTTATCCTGAAGACTTTCGGAGCTGACCCCTTGCGGTACTTTCTGCTCAGGGAGATTCCTATTGGCTTTGACGGAAATTTCTCCCATGAAGGATTTCTTCATCGGGTAAACTCTGATCTGGCCAACGATCTAGGCAACCTCCTTCACCGCACCTTGACCATGATCCAAAATTACTTCAAGGGGAAGATAGAAAAAATGGAAGATGAGGAGGACCCAGACAGAGAGCTGCGCCTGGCTTTTGAAACCCTCAAGCAAAAGGTTTTTGCCTTCTATAATGAGTACGCCTTGAATAGGGCGCTTGAAGAAATTTGGGTTTACATAGGCTCGGTCAACAAATATCTGGCTGACAATGAGCCCTGGAAAATAGTCAAAGAACAAACAAAAAGAAAGAGGCTGGGAAGAATTCTCTATCAGACTGCAGCAGCCATCAGAGGAATAAGCTATCTTCTTTTCCCGGTTATGCCCGAATCTTCAGAGAAAATCTGGGAATCTTTGGGAGAGGAAAAATCTGTAGAGGAAGAATTATTCTCAGACCTCAAATTCGAAAACTTTAGGCTTAGCCAGAGAATTAAAGAGCCCAGGCCTCTTTTCCCCAGGGTTTCGCTGAAAGATTTTCTGGAGGAAGAGGCCCCGCAGCCTGAAAAAGGCAGGATGGAGGAAAAAATGGAACACATCTCCTTTGATGAATTCAAAAAAATGGACCTCAGAGTAGGAGAAGTCCTGAAAGCAGAAAAAGTGGAGGGGACAGACAAACTCATCAAGTTTGAAGTTGACATCGGGACTGAAAAAAGAACAATGGTGGCAGGAGTGGCAGACGTTTACTCCCCTGAGGAGCTTGTGGGCAAAAAGCTGGTGGTGATTGTTAACCTAAAGCCAGCTTTTATCAGAGGAATCGAATCTCAGGGAATGCTCTTGGCCGCCGAGGTGGAGGGAAAAGCCATTATACCTTCTTTTGACCGCGATGTTCCCAACGGCGCCAAAGTGAGGTAGCAGAAGTTATTTTCACTCTTTTAGCTAACATCCGTTTAATAAAATCTAATATATCCTGCTGTCTCTAATTGAAATTTGATTTTAGGAGAACTATATTATAGAAAAGTTTTTTTTCATGTTGTTCAGGGGGGGAAATAAGATAAGACAAGCCTTAGAATGCTATCAAAAAGTAGACAATAATATCAGTTATCTTAAAGAGAGGAAACAAATTTCTGAGGGATATATTAAAACGAATAAAGTAACTAATCTCCATAATTTCTCAATTGCCCGAAGAAGAAGAATGAGGAGCAGGAGAAGAAATCAATTGTGGATTTATTCCTAATATAAAATCATTTTTATACTGCCGCAGGAATGAACTAGAAAAAAGATTACTGCCTTTTACTGTTTCATCAATTAGATAATTCTCCAATGAAATCCCTGTAAATATCTTTAAAATTGGCATTGATAATTCAGCAAAACTAAAATGCCAAGGTTCGGGTTTAAACCCTTTTCTTTCTAGATTTTCTGTGTATACTTCCCAGTAACCATATTTATTGGCATTGGCACTCAGCCATTCTCCTAATTCTTCAAAAGCACCCCCCTTTTTAAAATTTCTTGCTTGTAAAACATCTCGTGGCTGCGGCTTTGAAATATCGATGGCATCAACGTCAGTCCCCCAATGGTGTCTGGAAGTGCCAGGAATAGCTGAATATTTTATTATTTCTTCAATGGCTTGTTCTGGGGATACTTCCTTGGCAGTGTATTTTTGAAATTTATTATTCCATATTCTTTTTTGATGATTAAAACTTCTATAACTTGAAACAGAATAAATTTCAATGCCATTTTTTTGGGCATCTTTTCTCATTTCTGAAAAAGCTTCAGAAGCTCTTTTTCTTAATTTGTAGCTATCACCATATAAATCAGGACGTTTTTTTCCAACGAGCCCCAATTCATCTATTGCCAAATTTCCTTCATTTAATAATACATATTGAGAAATTCCTTCCGGGAAAAATATGTCTAATTCTCGACCCAAAATAATTAAACCCCCTGCCCTGCTCATTCTTTTTAAAAATGTTCTTCTCTTCATAAGGTGATTCAATTTTTGGGAATCATTTAGCCCATCTATTCTATGTTATTTTCTGAGGTGCTTTCTTCCTCCAGGTTAATATGTACTGGACCAAGACTCCAGCTAGGCCAATTATGATCCAAAGAAGAAGCATTATGTAGAATTGATTTCCATAATACTTTAATCTATCTAAGTCCTGAAAATACCAAATCGGATTAAATTCTCTCCCAGAAAAGTAGAAAATTCCTGTAACAATGGACCAAGAACCACCAAATGAGGTTGTGATTATGATCATTAATTTTTGAAATACCAAGGTTAATATCCCACCTATGACCGCGATTATTAATAAAAAGACTGGCGGAGGATAAAAGCTCACAGCTTGAGCAAAAATAATCCCGAGCAGACAACCTATCCCAGCTCCTAAAAGAAAAACGCCAATAAAATACAAAAACACCATCAGACCTGCGCATACAATTCCTCCAATAATGGCTGCAATTATGACAATAATTTCTTCCCCTCCTGAGGCACCATAAGCAATGCTTGCTGAAAGAGGGGCACCTATGGCAAAACCAAAAATTGCAAGAATAATCTTAAAGATCCTGTATCCAAAAAAACAATAAACTAGGCCAATTATGATTAAAACAAAAGCTAAAATATTTTCATTCAAATAAAACATTCAGCCGCTCCCTTTGTGTTTTTATCAGAAATTTTGCTAATCATAATTTTAAAACAGATTAATGTTGCCAGGGATTAACAGATTCAGTCTTTTTTCCCATTTCAATAATGGCCATGTATTTTTATACAAATCCAAGGACAACAAGGCCGTAAATAATCACCGCACCAACAGAAATAACACCTTTACTTTTTCTTAATAATGGGAATTTGCTCAAAAAGGTTCTTATAATCATACCTATTTAGAGAATTTTTCTGTGTTGGCTATCGTATATTTTTGTTCATCTTTTTGTCAATGCTTATATTTTGCATTATTTAATTGAAATTTGATTTTATAAGAATTATATTATTAGAAAATTTTTATTGTGTTATTCATTGGATTAAAGAAAATGAGACTCAAAAAATTCTTTCTTCTTTTTCTCTTGCTCTCCTTCACTTTTATCATCTTTATAAGAAATAGTAATGGCGAAGAACTAACCGATCTTCTGTCCAATCCTCTCTTTTTTGAAAATTTAGCCAATCCAAAATTATCGACAGAAAAAGACATAGAAAACAAGGCCATTGAAAATCAATTATTATTATTAGGTCTGCTAGAACTTATTAAAGAAAAATCTCATTATTCGAAATTAGGAGAAGAAATTAACTTAGCCCTATCTTTAATTTCTCGTTTCTTAGATTTTTCAGGGCAAGGGCTGATTGGAGATACTCAAAGAGAAACCGTTCTGCTTGATGATTGTTTATTCCTGAACTTCCCCCCTGGATTAAGAAAAGATATCAAAAAAGAAATAATAAATACTGCCGGTAAATCCTATAAAGAAATCTTAAAAAAATGGAATTCAGAAATAGATGTTCCCATTCCTGCTGGGTTTATCTTTATAAAATTTTTCATCGTCCCAGAAACTATGCATAGTCAATATGATCTTAAACCAGAAACAAGAGGAGTAGCTTTTCCCTGCAGGTATGTCGCTATTCTTTTAACTTTCGACTCAAAGGATTTTCTTGTCAGAGAAGCATTAAAAAATACTCTCTCCCATGAGCTCAGTCATATCTTTTGCTATGTCACTCTTGGATTACAGAAAATCAGCAAATTACCCACCTGGTTTCATGAAGGGGTAGCCCTTGAACTAAGCGGGGAAAGAAGAATCAGTCACATCACTCAGGATTATAATCAAGTCAACATTTTGACCATTATATCGACCGAAGAATACAAAAAATACAAAAGAAATTTTCAATTTATAAAGGAGAAATATGGAGAGGATAAATTATATGAATTTATAAGAGAATCACTCTTAAGAGGCCACACTACAGGCTACAGTTTAGACCTTCTGTCTTCTCAAAGTGAATCCTGGTTTAAAGAGAAAAGAAATTTCGAATTCTTCATGATTCTTATTATTTTTGGTTTAGTGATCATAATTAAGTTAAAACTAAAAAGAAAAAAAAATAAAAAAAGGTTTTATCTTGCAGCCACTTTGGGAGGTCTTTTTCTGGGGTCGTTGACTCCTTATTATTATCACTCAAGCGGAAAATCTATATTTGGCACTATCATGGTAGGAATGAGCCTTTTGGTCATTAATAAAAATATAAGGTTATTAGTCAAGGGAAATGCTTTATTCAAAGAAGCAGAAAATTATGAATTCTCCAAAAATTATCTACAATCCATTATCCTCTTCCGAGAATTTTTAAAGCTAAGCAAAGATCATGCTTTCCTGGGATTTGTTAAAAAGAAAAAAACAGGTTTTGCCCTGGAAAAAATAAAGAAATTAGAAAATAAGTTTTTCAATCAATATATGAAGAAAGCTAATGAATTCGAACAAAGAAAAGAGTATTCTGAAGCTATGGAATGCTGTCAAAAAATATATAATAATATCTTTTATCTAAAAGATAGGAGAAGAATGGCTGAGAAAAATATTCAAAAAATAAAGTTATTAATCTACACACTATCTCAATTGCCAGAAGAAGAAGATGATGATGATGATGATTGAGGAAAGTTTCAATTGAGCCTTGAAATAATTTTACTTATAATCTTCAAAAATCAATGTCATCCAGCTGCACAAAAAAAATAAGTACCAAAAAGCGGCAATCAAAGCCCGGATAAAAATTTATCAAAATAATCATAAAGTTCTCTGGAGGGAGAAAAATGCAGAGAAGAGATTTTTTAAACGCCTGTATAGGAAGTATGGCAGGGATGAATGTTCTCTTTTCTTCAAATAAGCTCATGGCTTTCCCAGAAAAACCAAAAAAGAAAATACAAGAAGAGAGTGATGTTATTGCTCAAGTCCTGGGAACCGCTCAGGACGGAGGTCTACCGCAACTCGGCTGCTACTGTAAGAATTGTCTTCGAGCAAGAAAAAAACCAGGATTTTCTCGTTTCATTTCATCTCTGGCTCTTCTGGACCTTAAGGAGAGAAAATTTTTTCTCCTGGATGCGACCCCTGATATCAGGCTCCAGTTGGACAGAGCTCATGAAAGAGTAGGCAAGGAAAAATCAGGATTAAAAAATCTTCCCCAGGCTGTCCTCCTTACCCACGCCCACATCGGACATTATACAGGTTTGATGTTTTTTGGCTACGAAGCTGCCTCTTCTTCCAATCTACCTGTTTACTGTTCAGAACGGATGAAGAATTTTTTAGCTAACAATGGTCCCTGGAGTCAGCTTGTTTACCTTAAAAATATTTCTCTCCAAACCCTCTCCATTGACAGGGAGTTCTCTTTAACCTCCAGACTATCTCTAAGACCCTTTCAAGTGCCCCATCGCGATGAATATTCAGACACTGTGGGCTTTATGATTTCTGGAAGGAAAAAGAAACTACTTTACATCCCAGATATTCAAAACTGGAAAGCTTGGAAGAGATCAATTGTGGAAGAAGTAAAAAAGGTTGACATTTCTCTTCTGGATGGAACATTTTACAGCCCTGAAGAGCTTCCAGGACGTAACCTTTCTCGAATTGGGCATCCTTTCATTAAAACAAGCTTAAAACTTTTAGGAAGAGTGGCCAAGAAAGGAAAGGCAGAAATCTATTTCACCCATCTAAACCATTCCAATTTAGCTCTTGATCCAGAAGGAGAGGCACGGAAAAAAATCGAAGATCAAGGTTTTAGGCTAGCTGAGGAAGGGATGGAATTTTTTATCTAAAATTGAATTCAAATCTCTAAATATCTTCTGAATTTTTTCTCAGGGATAGCTCCGCGTCTTAAAAGTTTTGGTTTTTCCAAGGCAAGATCAAGAACAGTAGAGGGCTTTGTTCCAGGTGTTTTCCCTCCATCGACTATAAGATCAACCTTCCCCCAGAAAATTTCTATTATTTTTTCCACCTGAAAAATTCCTTTTTCACCAGAAATGTTGGCGCTCGTTGCTGTCAGGGGAAAATCGGTTTCTCTCACAAGTTCTCTTAGCCAGGAAAGCGCTGGTAGTCGAATCCCTATGGTTTGAGAAGGCCCAATGAGTCCTCGAGGCAACTTTGATGATGCCTTAAGGACTAAGGTCAGAGGGCCTGGCCAGAATTCCCTGGAAAGAGGCCAGAAGCAAGGAGGAATTTCTGCGGCAATTTTTTTAACCACATCTACATCAGATATAATCACAGGGAGAGGTTTTATCTCTTTCCTTTTTTTTAGGTTGTAGATTCTTCTGATTCCTTCTGGAGAAAAACAATCTGCTCCCAGGCCGTAAAATGTATCTGTGGGATAGGCAATGACACCTTGCCTTTTCAAGATATAGGCAATGGTTTTTATCTTATCGAGCTCGATAAATTTAGGGTTTATCTTGATTATTCGAGTTTTAATTTCTCGCATTCTACTTTTATCGTGTATTATTATACCAAATAAAGTAAAAATAGGCTGTGTCGGAAGCATCTCTTTTTTTCCTTTTTTTTACGAAAAAGTCAAAAGTTTCAACCTGACACTGCCTGCCTATTAATTATTTTCTCTTGACTCTAAATCATATCTGTTTTATAAACATTGACTTAATAAAAATTAATAAGAACAGAATAGAGGACAATTGACCTTTTTTCGCCACAACGAGATATCCCCTTTCCCCTGAAATAGTTTTTTAAAATTTGGCATAAAATTTGCTTCATATATCACCTAAGGAGGAATGAAATGAGAAAAAATTTAATCCTTTTATTTGCTTTGTTTCTTTTGGGTCCCAGCCTTGTCTTCTCGGATGTTGTCTCCATTAAAGTTGCCTATTTTGTCCCCCGAGCTAATAGCGATCTCTGGAAAATAGAGTTTGACCAAATGGATTTTACAAAAACTAATTTTCACGGTACATCCCTGGGCTTTTCCTACGAGTACTTTTTCACCAAAGAAATAAGCCTTCTTCTCGGCATAGATACTTACAGCAGAAAAAAAATGGGTGTTTACAACGAATATGTTGGCGAAACCATTGAGGGTGAGGATTGGGCATTCGACTACGGCGAGGGTTTTGCTATAAGCCATGTCTTTGATGTTTCCATAACTCCTATTCAAGTCTCCTTGAAACTGACACCACTGGGAAGAAGGACAAGAGTTATTCCCTACTTAGGGGGCGGAGCTGGTATTTACCTCTGGACCGTAAGACTTTATGGAAATATGATTGATTTCTCCATAGAAGAAATCTTTTTTGACTCAACTATCAATGAGGAGGTCATTGGAAACCCAATATTCGCCACAGATGCCAGGGAAGAAAACAAGATCAGTTTTGGATTCCATGCCTTTGGTGGTTTCATGTTCCCTGTGGGGAACAGGCTGAGCATCGACGCAGAGTTTAAGTACAATTTCGTGCGAGGAGGAAGCTTCACAGAAGGATTTGAAGGGTTTGAACCTTTTGACCTCAGCGGGTATCAGATTTCTGTGGGAGTGAGCTATTGGTTTTAAGCTCGATTCCAGATAAAAATTTGAAAGGGTTATTTTTTGGGACGTAATCTTTCCTCAATCAGGCGAGCGACTTTTTGACCGGAAAGAAGCATGCCCCCAAAAATAGGGCCCATTCTCGGCCCGCCAAAAACAGCGTTGGCGGCCATGCCGCAGACATAGAGATGGGGAAAGACCTCTTTCGTATTCGTAAGTATGTCCTTCTCCCCCTTCTCTGCCCACATGGGCCTTTCACCGATAATTCCACCTGTGGAGGTAAAAAGTTTTGCACCTGATTTCTGACTGACAACATGGGTTACTTCAGCGGCATGCCCGGTTGCATCCACCACCAAAGAGCTTCTAACAGTCAGAGGATCAACATGGAGTTTGGCCATCTCTACAGCAGACCAATTGATGACAACTCCTGAGACTTGATTGTTGTAGATAAGAACATCCTCGGCAGCGATACAGTTAAAAATACGAACCCCTTTTTTAATGGCCTGGCTGAGGAGCACTCCAAGAGTCTCTAGGGAAGAAGCTACATAGTAATCTTCTTGGTAATGGGTGGTGTTAACTCCCAATTCATCGAGGATTGGTTTAGACTCCTTCTGAATAACGATTTTATTGAACATCATGCCTCCTCCAGGCATGCCTCCTCCTGGACGAAGTGCTTTCTCGAAAACGACTACCTTAAAACCTTCTTTACTCATAAAATAAGAAGCACAAAGGCCAGCTGGACCTGCTCCGCAGACGACTACATCACATTCCAAGCCCTCCACAATCTCCTTGAAATAGCTTTCAATTATAGCTTTGGAGATAACAATATCATCCAACATTTTCTGCCTCTTTTTGAAGCTTTATTATAAATAGCAGGATTAAGTTGGTCAATTGAAATAAAGATTTTTGGGATCAGGCTTTATCGTCATAGAATAGCAGTAGATTTCATTCATATTCCTGAACATATTAATAATAAAGCCTAACCCCAAAGCCTGGACTAATTTTCATTTTTCGATCATTTATCCATAATGAAGTCTGACCCCGATGAAAGCCTGATCCCATCAGGTTAATATTTATCATACGAAATGATTTCTTCCAGGCCTTTCCGTCCCCTGAAACGAGGCTCTTCATCTGGATAACCTAGGGGTGTCATAGCCAGAACCCTCACCTTTTCAGGAATATTCAGGATGGATTTGACTTGTTTTTCTTCGAATGCGCCTATCCAACAGGTTCCAAGATTTTCTTCTTCCGCCTGAAGCACGAGATGTTCTAAGGCAATTGTGACATCTACCGGCCAAGACTTCATGTAGCGGCCCATATGGGCGTAGCACTTATCAGGTAAACCACAGGCAACTATAACCACCGGTGCTTTGGCCATAAAATATTGGCCAAAGGAGGCTTCAGCTAACATCTCCTTTAACCCCTGGTTCTTGACAATAATAAATTTCCAGGGTTGAAGATTTTTTCCTGACGGAGCTAGGCGAGCAGCCTCCAGAACCCGAAGAAGCACATCTTCAGGGATGGGGTCCTCCCTGTACCTTCTTATACTTCTTCTCTTCTTGATAATTTCTAAAACGCTCATTTTTCCTCCACTCTTCTAACCTGAGCTTTTGGCCTGTATTTTTCTAAAAGGTTTAAATATTTTCTTGCTTCATCCTGTTTATCTCTTTTTTCAAAACCCTTAACTAATATTCGACACTTCTTTACTATCTCTCTCTTAACCAGCTTTTTTTGGTGAAGAGTAAGCCCTAGACCTAAAGCTTTCTCTAAAGCTTTAATCCTGAACCTATCCATGCCCCAGAATTTTTTTGAAAGCTGGTCAGGATGACCTCCTCGTTTAACGATCAAAGGTCTTGGGATGAGATAAACAGGGTACTTTTGGGCAACCCTTAGGCCAAAATCATAATCTTCGCAAACTGGCAATTCTTCATCAAAATTACTGATTTCCTCGAAAACTTCTCTTCTGAAGAGAGTTGAAGAAAGACTGAGAAGACAAAGAGGTAAGACTTTATCCAATATCCAGCCCGAATACTTCAGGTGCTTTTTCCTGGGGTTGACCCGCACGCCTCTTCTTATCCAAATCTCATCTGTGTAGCAGACTTTAGCCTGAGGGGCGTTTTCCATAAAATTCATCTGGATCCTCATCTTCTCTTCCTTCCACAAGTCATCTGAATCTAAAAAAGCTATGAAATCTCCCCTGGAAAGGGATAAACCAAGGTTCCGAGCAGCGCTTATCCCCTTATTTTTCTGGTAGTGATATTTCACTTTTTCTCCAAAAAACTCAATCATTTCCCTTGTGTTATCCGTGGAGCCGTCATCGATAACTAAAAGTTCAAAAAGACTCGAAGGGCTCTCAAGAGCGAAATAATCTTGATCCAGAACAGACTGAATAGCTTCTCTCAAGAAAGAGGCTCGATTATAGGAAGGAATAATAACACTAATCATCAAAGAATGAAGGTTAAATTCAGGAAGCTTTGGAAATAGGTATTTTTTCTCTCTTTTCAAAGGGGATGATAATCCTCCCCCATATGGTTGTCACTTCAATATCTCCGGAGAGCTGACAGATCGAGGAAGGTTGGTGAAGGATATTGTAGACCTCTTTTCCCACTTCAAAAAAATTAAGGAGGAGAGGAAGGGAAAAGACCTTGCCTCCCTTTTTCTCTATGTTCTTATCCCCCCAGATCTGTCCTTTGCCAATTGGCTTTCCCCCCAAGCTAAGATTATAACTAATCTTATCAACCAAGAGCTCAAAACTATTCTTGTTCGTGAATCTAACTTTAAAAATTAAATCTGCCCCTCCTATGGTCAAGTCTTTGACCTGGAGAGCAATGAATTCAATCTCAGGTTTTTTGAGAATTGGAAACTCTGCAGAAAAGGCAAAGGGAAGTCTTTCTTCTTTTTTCCCCTTACCTGAAAATGTCAGGCCACCTGCTAAATAACAAAAAGCTTTATCTTCTTCCTCTATTCCCTTGACATTCTGGAATAAAAGGTCATAGGTTATTTTCAAGGGAAGGGAAATAAGGGAAGAGCTTTTGGCATCGATCTCAATTTTATTCTCGAGGACGGTTTTTAAACTTAAGTACTCTCTCCCGTTGGTCACGAGACGGTAATCATAGCTCGAAATATAGAAGGGTTTTGAGGAGGAATTAGCTATATTTAGATAAAAAACAAGAGAAAGCCCTGAGAAATTCAAATCCTGAACTCTTTTTTCTTCAAGAGAAATGCTAAGGCTGTCTTTAATAGACTTGGCCGCGGCTAAAGACGTAAAAATTCCAAAAAGAACCAAAGGGACGCCTATTTTTTTCTTCATTTTTTTCATCTTTAAACCAATTTTCTTTGAATTTTAAAGGATACACCAATAATAATATTAGAACAAGCTCTCAATTCTTTCACTTTTTTAAGAGAAAGCATCTTTTTTTCCGTGATAACCAGAGATTTGAAGGTCTTATCCGAAAAGACCCCCTGAGGTCAGGCTTTCATCGGGGTCAGACTTCATTATGGATAAATGATCGAAAAATGAAAATTAGTCCAGTTATATCAACGACGGTGAAGTCTGACCCCATTGGCTATGACCCCAAGACCTGGCCCCAAAGCTCAATGACGGCGAAGCCTGACCCCAAAAATCTCCTTAAGAAAAGGTTTGAACAAAGGAGCATCTGTTCTTATAATAATACCAATCTTTTTGGATAAAGCTTTGATTAAAAAAAATATGAGGAGGATGAGACTATGAAAAGAACAATTTTGTTCTTCTTTATTGGTTTTTTTAGCTTATTTTTTATCTTTGCGCTGAACAGCTGTAAACAAAAAGAAACGATCATCGAAAAGCAGACAATCCAGATATCGGATGAAGAGCTCCAGGAAAAAAACATATCTGTTTATAAAACAAAAAAATTCGCAGGAAAAGAAAGAACATACCTCTCCTTTGACTTCTCTGGAATCGAAAAGCCCGCTTCTCTTACGGAATTTTCCCAGTATTTCCACTTTCTTCCAATTCGTCAGTACAGGACAGGAACCTGCTGGTCCTTTGCCACAACCTCTTTTCTCGAATCTGAATTGAAGCGTTTAGGTAAGGGAGAAATCAAATTATCGGAAATGTTCACAGTCTACTGGGAATATGTGGAAAAAATGAGGCGGTACATCAGAGAAAAAGGGAATTCGGCCATGGGTCAAGGGTCAGAACATAACGCCGTTATAGCCCGGATGAGAGAGTATGGAGCTGTGCGAGCTTCGGATTACACAGGCCTTCTTGGGGAACAGAATGAGCACGACCATAGTAAACTCTTTCGGGAATGGAGAAATTACCTTCTCTTTTGTAAAGAAAACGCATACTGGGATGAGGAAAAAGCCGTCTCTTACGTAAAGACTATTCTCAACAATTACCTGGGCAAGCCTCCAGAAACAATAGAGGTTGACGGTCAAACCATGACTCCCAAGCAATACCTGGAAAAAGCGCTGGAACTTCCCCTGGATGACTATGTCTGCTTCATAAGCACCAAATCTCTTCCTTATTATACCAAAGGAGAGTACAAAGTGCCCGACAACTGGTGGCACAGTGAAGAATACCACAATGTCCCTCTTGATGAATTCCTTGGAACCATTGTCAGAGCTCTAAAAAAAGGTTATACCGTTGCCCTCGGTGGAGATATTTCTGAGCCAGGAATAAGTGGTGAAAATGACGTGGCTATAGTTCCTACTTTTGATCTTCCCCAGAAATTGATTGACCAGGATAGCCGAGAATTCAGGTTTTACAACCGCACTTCCAGGGATGATCACGCCATCCATATCGTAGGTTACAAAGAAATGGGAAATCATACCTGGTTTCTGATTAAAGACTCAGGCCGCAGTGCCCATATGGGCCAGTTTAAAGGTTATTATTTCTACAGAGATGATTACTTGAAGCTCAAAATGCTGAATTTTATGGTCCACAAAGACGCAGTAGCCGATTTGCTCGCCAAATTCTCTGAACAAGAATAAAAGGAGGGAAAAACGAAACATAATCAAAAATTTTTCCCCTTAACATTAATAACCTGGATAATTATCTGTATGTTCGCCTTCGTTCTTTCTGTCAAAGAAGAGAAGAAGGTTTCGAAATCGGAATGGAAAATTGAAGACGTCATCAACCAGCTTAAAAAGGTTAAAACTTTAAAGAGGTTTGCTCCTCTCCTTCTTCCTGTTGACAGCCGACCCGGTTCGGGAGAAGATATGATTTACGGGCTTGGAGGTAAGGTGTAAACGAGATAAACCAGATAAAGAAGGCAGTTGGCAGGAGAAAGAAAATAAAGAGCGAAAAGTAAGAAAAAATGGATAAGCTGAACATTCAATTTCAAGAAAAAGAATTTTTTGTCGGTCTCTTCGGGAAGGACGTCTATGCTGTCGGTGGATATGTACGAGACCTCATTAGGGGAGATCCTTCCGAAGACGTAGATATTCTCATCACTCATCATCCGGTAGAAAAAGTCATCAAAAAAATTAAGGCTTACGGCAAAGTTGACCTGGTAGGAAAAAGTTTTGGTGTTATTAAATTCACCATAAGAGGAAAAACCTATGATATTGCTTTGCCTCGAAAAGATATTCCCAAAGGCTCAGGAGTCAAAGGGCATAAAGACTTTCTCATTTCCGCTGATCCTAATCTTCCCATCGAAAATGACCTGGAAAGGCGAGATTTTCGCTGCAACAGCATGGCTTTGAGGCTTGCTGACGGGAAAATATTCGATCCTCTTGGGGGTTTTAAGGATACAAGAGAGAAATTTATCAAGCTGACCAACCCTCAAACCTTTTCTGACGACCCTCTAAGAGTTCTCCGTGTTGCTCGTTTTGCCTCAGTCCTCAGCTTTTCCGTAGACCTTCCAATTTATGAGATTTCAAAGGATATAGATCTCACTGGTTTAAGTGTAGAGAGGGTGAATGAAGAGCTCTTCAAGATGCTGCTCTTTTCTCCTCTTCCATCTGTAGGCCTTGAAGAACTCTTCAAACTCGGTGCTCTGCGCCAGCTCTTCCCAGAGCTTTACAGCCTTACTCTTTCTATTCAGGATTCCATTTTTCACCCGGAGAAAGACCAGTTTGGACATCACACCGTCTGGCATCACACCAAACTCACCGTAGACCAGGTAAAAAACCTGGCTGACCTTCTCGGTCTCAGTCAGGAGAAAAAGCTAACTCTTCTCCTCAGTGCCCTTTACCATGATATCGGAAAGCCTCCCACATCCCAGTGGGAGTACAAGCGCGGAAGAATGGTCATCACCAATAACGGCCATGACATTGTAGGGGAAAGAGTGACCAAAAAAATATTCAACCGCTTCAAGATCTTCTCCTGGAATGGCTATAATCTGAGGAAAATGGTCCTTCTCCTCATCCGAACTCATCATAGAGCGACAGAACTGTGGAGGAATAGAGATGCGGTTACCAAGAAAGCCTTTAACCGGCTAGCAGCTGAGATAAACGGAGAAATTGAGCTTCTTGTTTACCTCGATGTAGCTGACCGAGCCGGAAGAAAAGCAGGGCTTATAAAAGGACTGGACAGGCAGGGTAAGTGGCTGCTCAAAAAATTCAAAGATCTGAATATATCCAAAGAGACCATTAAACCTCTTATCATGGGAAGGGATTTGATAAAATTGGGTGTCTCTCCTGGTCCTTCCATGGGAAAAATCCTCAAAGAGCTGTACAAGCTCCAGCTTGATAATGAATTCGAGACTAAAGCCCAGGGGCTCAAAATTGCAAGGAGAATAATCGAAAAACGATGCCTATGAAAATTTTTGTAGCCGGTGGTGCCGGATATATTGGCTCCCACACAGTTAAAGAACTCATCCAAGAGGGATTTGAAGTCGCTATTTTTGACAACCTCTCTACTGGCAAAAGGGAATTGATTGTTGATGGAGAGCTGATCGTAGGTGACCTGATGGATAAAAACTCTCTGAAAAAAGCTTTCTCTTCAGGAGATATCAAAGCTGTCCTCCACTTTGCCTCCCTCATTCAGGTGGGAGAATCTTACGTTGATCCCCAAAAATACTACTCTCATAATCTTCTCAGCAGCCTTAACCTCCTTGAAGCAATGATAGAGGCTGAAGTGAAATATTTTATCTTTTCTTCCAGTGCTGCTGTCTATGGAATCCCGGAGAAGATTCCCATTCCTGAATCTCATCCCTTAAATCCTATCAATCCCTACGGGCAGACAAAACTTTTTATAGAAAAAATTCTTCAAGACTACGAAAAGGCCTATGGACTAAAATTCATTTCTCTTCGCTATTTTAATGCAGCAGGAGCAGACCCCGACGGTCGCCTGGGAGAGATGCACCAGCCTGAGACTCACCTCATTCCTTGCCTTCTCCTTTTCCTGTTGGGCCAAAAAAAGAACTTTGACCTTTTTGGGACAGACTTCCCTACTCCTGACAAGACCGCTGTGAGAGACTATATTCATGTCACTGACCTGGCCAGGGCTCATGTTCTTGCTCTTCACCATTTACTTGCCACCTCAAAAAGTGAGTTTATAAATATAGGCACTAACAGGGGTTACTCTGTTTTAGAAATCATAAAAAAAACAGAGGAAATCACAGGGGAAAAAATATTATTCAGGAAAAAGCCAAGGCGGAAAGGCGATGTTCCCCTGCTCTTAGCTTCCAAGGATAAAGCAGAGCGAATCTTGGGCTGGAAACCTCAATATTCAGACGTTGAAACCATCATCAAAACAGCCTGGGAATGGCACAGGAAGACAGTAAAAAGGAAATAGCAAATGAATAAAAAATATTCTCTTTTCATTCCCGTGTTCATCTCTATTTTATTTCTCTGGTCCTGTTCTTTTATCTCTCCATCCAAAAAGGCAATCAAAACCGAACCTGCTCCATCGCCCCGAGAGATTGAAGAGCTTTTATCAGCAGTGGAAATAGAACTCCTCGAGCAGGGAAAAGAAGAAAGAGGCGAGGAATCCCCAATCCATGAAAAGGCTTTGGACGTAAAGAAAGAAGAAGCCTCATTCTTACTCGAGGAGGCTCTGAACGCTTATCAGGATGCTCAGGACGCCTGGGATAGAGGGGATTTTGACACAGCCTTGGCTGCCCTTGATGAAGCCTTTAGCCTTATTCTGAAAGCAAGGGTGCCTCAGGATTCACCTCTAATCCAAGAAAAAAACGACCTCAGATTGTTGGTCGCTCAAAGGATTCAAGAAATCTATGCGTCGCGGGTGATTACGGCCGGAGATAACAACAAAACCATTCCCCTCGTTGAAAACAATCATGTCAAAGCAGAAATCAAAATCTTCCAGACAAAAGAAAGAAAAGACTTTGAAGAATCGTACAAACGATCAGGACATTTCAGGGAAATGATTGTTGAGGAATTGAAAAAAGCGGGCCTTCCTGAACAACTGAGCTGGGTTCCTCTTGTTGAGAGCGGCTTCAAAGTCAGAGCGTTTTCCAGGGCTCGAGCCCTGGGTCTCTGGCAGTTTATATCTTCAACAGGATACAGGTTTGGATTAAAAAGAGACCGCTGGATTGATGAAAGAATGTGCCCATTAAAGTCAACTCAAGCTGCCCTAAAGTATCTCGTAAATCTTCATTCTTTCTTCGGTGACTGGACAACAGCTCTGGCTGCCTACAACTGCGGAGAGAGCAGGGTTCAAAATGTCATCCGTCACCAGCGTATTAATTACCTTGACAATTTCTGGGACCTTTACGCTATGCTGCCTCGTGAGACGGCGCGCTTTGTGCCCCGTTTCATCGCAACCCTCCTTATTGTCAACAATCA
>Ga0114921_10000461_pt1 | contig 17196 bp, 12 predicted proteins | sample BentaG_FD_87016 | JGI IMG/M metagenome (GOLD analysis project Ga0114921, IMG submission 87016) | Deep subsurface microbial communities from South Atlantic Ocean to uncover new lineages of life (NeLLi) - Benguela_00093 metaG | ecosystem: Environmental > Aquatic > Marine > Oceanic > Sediment ...
ACTTCTGGGCAAGAAGTATGCCTTTTCGGCCCAGTCCGCAAATGACCACATGATCCTTGATAAACCTCACCCGAAAAACCTGAAGCTTCTCCCGAAAAATCACTGTCACAGCTTTCAAAGCTGCATAGGCAGCAATTGCCGGGGCTAAAAGCCTTGCCAGCTCTAACTCCCAAGGCACAGGCCAAGAGACCGCACCGGATTCCAAAGCGAAGAGTTGAAGGGCGATGTAGAAAATATCCCAGGGAGTTCGTGTCTCACCGAGGGCCGCAAAGTGCTTTGTGAATCCAACACACCCCAGACCCAGGACAACAAGGACCATTCCTCCAATCACCACCCAGTGGTAGCTCTGCCATTTCTGTTTCAAATTTTTTCGTAAAGCCATTGTTAAATGTCTATGATTTTCTATTCAGATAGAATCACGCTTTGACTCTCCTCTGCTTATTATATGTTTTTTTAATATGTTAATAACCTAAAAATATTTATAAATCAACCCTTTAATAATTTTTTCATATTAAAGGTCAGAAAAGACTAACATCCTTATTTCTTTTCTCCAGGGCCCAGTGATTTCTGAGTCAAATCATCAGGCAGATAGAGCAAGATTCTCTCTGAAATACTTTTAGTTCCCCGGCTATATTTGGCAATGCTTATCCCACCTCTTCCAGGCTCATAGGGATAAGTTCCGAACCAGAGATTGCCCTCCCGATCCTCCAAGATCGCTCGGACAAGATTTTCTACCAGACAATCCTCTGCAGTGAACGACTTCCAATTTTCACCATCATACCGGCTTACACCGCCCTCTGTGCCAAACCACATTTTCTTTTTTGAATCGATCAACATACAATACACTCGATCATCGATCAATCCATCTAACATTGTGACCCGGTACCACTTCTTTTTCCTTTCAAAAACGCTGATTCCTCCAACTGTCCCAAACCACATTTTTCCTTCAGGGTCTTCAAACATGGAATAAACACAATTATTTATGAGTCCGTCGCTCTCATTATAAACCTGCCAATTCTTTCCGTCATAACAACCAACCCCTGCGCCCTCGCCATGTTCGTAGGTGCCCACCCATATATTCCCGCCTGAATCCTCGAATACCTTCAGAATTTCTAATCCAGGGAGGCCTGTTCGGGTTGAAAAACTCTGCCACCTCTCTCCATCAAACTTGAACAGCCCCCCGCCTGACGACATTGCCCGCCAGCACCCTGCCCACAGGTTTCCCTGTCTGTCAAAGATTATATTCAAGAGGCTCTTCCCGTTGAGCCCTGCTTCAACAAATCTCGTCTCATCAAAAGAATTTAATCCACTATCTGTGGCTACCCATATTTTCCCTTTCCTGTCTTCCCTAATACAAGTAACTTCGTTGCTCAGGAGTCCATGGTCTTCATTAAAGGTCTTCCATTCTTTTCCATCATATAAGGCAATCCCTCCTCCCCATGTTCCAACCCAAATACGACCTTTGGTATCTTGATAGAGATCGTATATCCAGTTATGGGGCAGTCCGTTCTTGGTAGTCAAAGACTCCCAGCCAAACGTATCATCCTCGCCTTCTTCAAGGAATCTTTTCATTAATTCTCTGAGCTTACTGCGCGAGACAAGCTCGGTAGGCTGGCGTACCAATGATTTTTTTTTCATTTTTCTTTGTTCTCCCTTTTCTGAAATTTCTGATCTTTGAGCTCCTCGAGACAGTTCCTCAGGTGAAGGACTTGCTCAGCTTCTTCATAGATTGCCTTTCGGATCTCTCTGTTCTGCCTTTGGATCTGCTTTCGAATCTCTTCCGGGTTCTCCAGTTCTTTAATCGTCATCTCCCTTTTTAGCCTTTTTAGTCTCTTTTCCAATCTTTCCAGGACAGAAGGATATTCTGGCGAATACGTGGTCATAAGGTTTAGAAAAGTGAGGAGGTCTTCTTCTTCCTTTTGGCTGAGTTCTCCCCGATACTGGGTAATGAAGGCTTCCATTAAGAGGTAATCCCTTTTTTTGTAGGCATTGTATACGGTATTGAAAACCTCAAATGGAGTTTCAGAAGTGTCTGAGTGAACCTTAGGAATCACAACTCTCTTAAATTCTTTGATTATTTCTTTTTTTCTCTCCTCATCCAAGTAAGCATCAGATTCAATCAATTCCAATCCTGCTGTTGGGCTCATGGCTTTAAGGTCCTCATCAGCCTGTTCGTCTTCTTTGTAAACATAGGCCACTTCTGCATGCTTCAGGGATTGCTGAATGTCGTTTTCAAGTTCCTCGGCATTCGCATACACACTCCATTCAATATTCTCACGGATTCGATTGTATTCCCGCTCTAAGAATTTTCTTTTTTGGATGGCCAGTTGAAGCTGATGCCCGGTAAGGAGAACATGAGTGAGAAACATGCTCTCAAATTCGCTCATCCTGGCGGATAATTTGTTGTATTCATCAAGCAGGTTAATGATCTCGATTCGAATTTCACTTAGCTCCTGAGCCAATGAGTCATTCATCCTTCTCATCTCAGCTTCAATTTGCTTCATTGCCTCTTCTTCTCTCTCATTTTCTCTTTTAAGACGAGCAGGTATCTCCAAACCCGCCTGGGCTTTGGCAGCAGCCAGTTCTGCGAGGTTCTTTTTGTGAATCATGTATTTTTCCTTGATAGATTCTATTTTTTGGTCCATTTCACTCCATTCCTTCTTTTTCTTACTAGAGTTCACTACGCCTGCCAGTATAAATCTATCATAATAATCCCTTTTAATAAATATTATATCACAGGCCCTATCCCAAATTCTGGGAACACAATACTCAATTACTTGTAACTATCGCTCGACAATTGCCTCATATAATAGTACAAGAGTGACTAAGTATGACCAAATGGCTTATTCGTGCAGCGAAAGGGCATGATTTTGGTGTCCCGATCACTCGAGATGACTACAAAATAGATAAAAGTAAGGCTTGCTAAAAGAATTTAAAATTTTCCTCAGCTATAATATAATCTTATCTCAAGCACGAAATGAAGGGATTGGCTTGTAACATAATAATTCTTCTGGTTATTCTGGCTCTATTTGGAGGATGCACTTCGAAATGATACTTCATAAGGAGACAAAGATTGATGGACGTTTTCACCACGAATTTCAATAAAATCGACTGGATAATCGTCTCAGTCTACATCTGTATTCCCGTTGTGATCGGCGTTATCGTCAAAAAGTATGTGCGTCAGTTGAGTGATTTTATAGTCGCCGGTCGTACATTGAAACTTTTTATTGCGATTGCTACTCTAACCGGAACAGAACTGGGCCTTGTCACAGTCATGTACAATTCAGAGTTAGGCTTCAAACACGGTTTTTCCGCCTTTCATGTGGGGGTAATCGAAACAGTCTGCATTTTAGCCATAGGATTGACAGGATTCATAGTCTACAGATTACGTCAATTGAGAATCATGACGATTCCTGAATTCTATGAAAAACGTTTTGGCAGAAATGTGCGAATTATTGGAGGAATCATATTAGCTCTGGGAGGAATTCTCAACATGGGCTTGTTTCTTCAGGCAGGTGCCCGCTTTATGATGGGAGTAACCGGCTACAGCAACCCTGCTGGATTGAAGCTTTTTATGTCAGTCATGTTGATTATGGTGCTTATCTATACAGTTCTGGGCGGCATGGTTTCGGTCGTCATCAATGATTTCATTCAATTCGTTGTATTGTCTATAGGAATGCTCATTGGTTCTTATTTTGCTATATCAAAGATTGGCTGGGATAATCTATTCAAAATACCGAATTCCGTTGACAACCTTTCCTGGTTTAGTCCGGTTGCCGAAGGCTCTGGTTTTGGAACGATTTATGTTATTTTTATGGTGGTACTCACTCTCTCAGCCGGCGCGTTGTGGCAGTCTGGAACGCTCCGCGCCTTATCAACAAAAACCCCAAAAATCGCCAAGCAGCTCTATGCATGGAGTTCTGTATCTTATTTAGCCCGCCGTGTCATTCCTATGCTCTGGGGAATATGCGCTTTCATCTTTGTTTCGCAAACTCCAAAATTCTTATCTGCCTTTCAAGGTCCCAATGCATTGAATAGTCAATTTGGTATGCCTATCTTTATAGCCAAAGTGCTGCCGAGCGGCCTTCTCGGACTCATAGCAGCAGGAATGTTCGCTGCATTCATGTCCACCCATGATAGCTATCTGCTCAGTTGGAGTTCTGTGATTACCCAGGATATCGTGGCCCCTTTAAGGAAAGAAAAACTCTCGGATAAATCGCGCCTTTTAATTACCAGGATCTCTATTGTCGGCATTGGTTTATTCTTGCTTATCTGGGGGCTCTGGTTTGAGGCTCCAGTCTCCCTTTGGAATTATATGGCAGTGACCGGCACCATCTATCTGGCGGGAGCATTTACTGTTGTAACTGCTGGATTATACTGGAAAAGGGCCAGTTCAACCGGAGCAACCATTGCCTTGTATGCAGGATTGTTAGCCATCCTGGGGATTGGCCCCTGGACGCAAGGAGATAAGGTTCCTTTTTTCCTCACCGATAAATTCATAGGGCTTATGACCTTTATCATTGCTTTTTTAGGAATGGTCATTGGCTCTCTTTTCTTTCCGGATAAACAAAAACAAGAGGAGACAAGTGTATGAATTGGGAGCAATTCTGGAAATTTGTCTTGATCTTAACCCTCTCCGCTTACTCAATTCTGGTGGTTATAGTCCTATTCGGAGGCCTGAAAAACATTGTAGATATGCTTAAAGATCTCAAAAAACCAATTGATCAATCTGAGGATAAATTTTAGATTTTCCTTCTTCATTTGAGGGCAGATAATTGTTTTTTGGCTCTTGTGTGGTTAACATTCAGCTTGAGAGCTTTCTTAAATTCTTCCTTAGCTTCTGTGAGTTTTCCCTTTCCCAGAAAACCAAGACCCAGCAAAAAAAAGGCATCCGCCCTTCGAATTCTTGCTGACTGTTTTTCTCCGAATTTCGCAAAAAAATCCATGGAAGGACTGACCTTGAGTCTCTGCTCTGCAAATTGAATTAATCCTTCAAACATCTGGTTAGCTTCATCTTCACGTCCTAGTTTCTGAAGCGCCAAACCTTGATAATAGCAAATCTCAGACCAACTGTGTTTTGAAGCGATTGATTTTTCAAAATACTCTCTGGCTTTCTCGGCATCGCTTAAAGCCTCGTGAGCTGTCCCGATAAAATAATAGACTTGAGAAGATCTGCCACCACGATAGGGCTTACCTACTTCCAGATTCTCCGGGTATTCAAGGGCTGCTTCATAATCTTTAAGGGCTTCCCTGTATTTTTTAGATTTATAACATTCTTGGCCTCTAAACAAATGGGCATCGACAAAGACATTATGAATTCGCCCCCCGCCTTCCCAGACATGGAAATGATGAGTTTCCAGCAAACCAATGGCCTTATCATACTTTCCCAGCTCGACGAGAAGGGCAATCTCTCGAGAAAGAGCATCATCTCTCTGAAGTACGGTAGCCTGGTTTCTTTCCAAAACTTCAAGCCTTTTCTGAGAGGATACCCCTCCAGCCTCATAGAGAAGGTCCAATTCATAGAAGAACCTTGGTTCTTTCTTATTAGAGGCTACGGCCTTCTCTAAACTTTTAATGGCTTTCAAAACATCATTCTCAACCTGAGCGTAGGCCAATCCAAGATTTCGATGGACCATGGAAAAGGTCTCATCCAGGTTACTCGATTTTTCCCACTCTTCTATAGCCTTTTCAGGTTGAAGGTCAAAGAGAAGACTCCCCAGGTAATAAGGAACCCGGGTATCAACAGGGTTTCTTTTTTCAACGCTGCCAAGTACACGGATGGACTCCAAGAGAAAAGGAAAGCAGTAATCCACAGGCATCTTGCTTGCGAGCTTATAGTATTTCAGAGCTTCCTTCTCTTCTCCTTTCTTCTCCCAGAGATATCCCAACCAATAGTAAAGCAGGGGATAGGCGGATTCTGCACTTTTTGAAGAAACAAGCCGGGAAAGAATTTCAATGGCCTCATCCCATAAACCACAATTGCTGTAGTCAATAGCAGTTTCAAGGTAAGACTGAACTGAATCTCTCATCATGACTCTCAAAGCTCTCATTTCTTCTATGGCTTCTTTCTTCAATCCCATGGCGGATTTTACAAGATAGAGTTCATTCCCTGCCCAAAAATCTAAGGGGTCAAAAGCCAGAACTTCTGAAGCTAACCTTTCAGCTTCTCTCAACCGTCCCAACCTCCTAAGTACCGCGGTCTTTAAGCTCAAGGCCTTTGTATTTAACATGTTTGTGGAAAGGGAGCGGTCGAGAAAGTCCAAAGCTTTCGAAAAATCCCCTTTTTGACAGGCAAGTTCTGCCAGAGAATAATAAGCAGCAGTATGCCAGGCTTGACTCCAGGTGGCTTTATAAAAGGCATCATAGGCAGCTTTATCCTTTCCCTGGGCTTTCAAAACTACACCTAAATAATAATAAGCTTCGCCGTGTCTGGGGCTGGTGTAATTTCTGGTCACCCGTCCGATGGCCTGATTGAGTTTTTCCTCTGCTTCTTTGAACAAGCCTCGCTTGCTGTAAAGGATGCCGAGGGTTGTGTTTACCCGGTAGTCTCCGGGATCCCTCTTTAACGCTTCTTCATAATAGGGATAAGGCTCAAGAGCAGGATTGTTGAATTGTTCAAGCCGCAAACCAGTAAGATAAAGTTCTTCAATAGTTTTGATGTCCTTAGGAGATAGAGGGGATTTTACTGGGTCAGGCATCGGCGCCCCTTCCTTTTTGATGGGGCTGAAAGAAATGAGTTCTCTATCTGTTGGAGAAATTAACGAGAGTTGAAGGTCTTTCTCTTTTACAGGGGAAGAGAGGGGAATCTCTTTCCAAAAGGGCTTTGCTGGACTTATGTCCATCTTCCCCTCAAAAAGGACTTTCTCTCCAGACCTCAGCACTACCCTTGCTCCTTTGTATTCTGAGGTTGTGTTTAATCCGATATTAACAATATTATTCTTGGTTACTTCCAAATTAAGGGCTGCTTCAAGGTTGGCTTTTTTTACACCCCTCATTTGCCGAAGCGGATACCAGTAATGCTTAAAAGTTTTAACCTCATAAGGCTGAATCCAACTGTAATCGGGCTGATTATCAGAATAAGCCCCGACCATGAGTTCAAGATAAGGACCATCAGCATCGGTTAAAATCCTTTCCCACATCTTGCCTTTGGCTCCGGTACCCCACGTCCAAAATTTTTTACCGGGCATAATATGATGGTTGGCTACATGGACCACGCCTGCTTCTCTTCCATGATCATACCCAGCCAAGAAGTCTTCTTTGTAGTTCCAGGCAAAAAAGGATATCGGGGCTGGATGATTGTTCCACCAGCTCACATCCACTCCTTTTGTGTAATCGACCCGGTTAAAAACTTCATAGGAAATAGGCCAGCACGAAAACTTGTTTTTTCCGTGGTATGTTGCATACTCTGTGCTCGGAGGAAAGATAATTTGATAGTCTGAATTTGCATGTACAGCCACATTTGCCCAGTACAAAAAAGAATGAATGAAGGGTGTCCGATTAAAAAGTCTAACAGTGACTTCAATACAGGATTTATCAGGATAAAGGGTCAAACCCACTATCCACTTCAAGCGATGCCTGAGCTCTATTTCCCCTACCCAGACGGTTTTACTTCCGTCAGGGTTTTCAACGAGTGTATAATCAATCATCATGAAACCTGTCGCCCTGTGATGATGAGGAAAATTCCACTCGACTCCGCCAGAGATCCAGGCCCCGAGCATTCCTATAAGGGCGGGTTTTATGACCTGCTGGTGATAAAAGAAGTCATAATTGTTTGTTTTGTCCACCGCATAAAAAATCCGGCCCCCTATTTCAGGAAGAAGGCAAAGCTTTACATATTTATTTTCAAGATAGACTGCCCTGTACTTCCTGTTCTCCCGAACATCAGTCAGCTTATCCAATAAGACATAGGGATAAATCAGCCCTTTTGCCCCTTGATACGCCCGACCGCCATAAAAAATGGGACTCATCTCAGGAGCACCTATCAGGTAGGTAGGAATGCTCATTGTCTCCTCCCACATCTTGACAGATGCTTCTTCCATGGCCAAAACCTTCGGCAAGCCTATAAAGGTTGCCACAATCCATAAAATCGCAAATATTAAGTATTTTTTACTTCTCATTCCAATCCTCCAAGTGGGCTAAAGAAGGTCTTCATCCTTTGGCTTTGCTTCTGCATGCTGGACTAAATACAAATTCATTTATTTCACCTCCTTATTCACCTTCAAGATTATTTTCTTTAGATAGATTTTATATGATATATCCTTCAATGATAACCCCCTCGTTCTAAAAAAAGATATCTGAGGGAGGTTATTCCAAAGATGACAATTTCGGTAGATCTTGTTTTATCGCCTTCTTGATTAGCTTAAAGAAAATTAAAATTCATATTCTGGACAGAGAAAAATATAAAGTCAAAGGAGATGACCAGAAATTGTGCAATATTCCATAAGTATAATCAGATCAATTTTTTAATTGCTTAAGTTGCCTATTTTTCAACAAGTTTATTCACAGAAATAGTGGAAAACTTGAGGAAGCCTCGGTCTCCCAATATAGGCGACTCTGCTTTTCTCCTTGCCTTTTTTAGCTAAAAATCATTGGCCGATTCAGCATATATATCAAGTTGAACAAACCCTTGAGCTCGTCAGGTTACAGACTTCGGATTAAAACACTACAAAAACTCAATGGGGATTTCCCTCTGCTTTTAGCTTCCATTGGCTTCAAGCCAGTCTCTCACCAGGTTGTGATACTGCATTTCCACCTTTATCATCCAGGAAAGATTTTCGCTCTGACTGGCAAGATGGAAATAGCGATCCTTGACATAGCTCTCGGGATAAGAAAGAAAACGTGTTTTTCCATAGATTTTCTTCATTTTTTCCCAAGCATGACTGAACTCATTAAGAGCCTGGCGAACCTTCTTCATACCCAGGTTGCGAGCCCTTTTTATCAGCTGAATCACAATCTCTCAGGGCAGGAAGAAGATGATCGGAAGTGACTTGATATAATAAATCAACTCTCCCATCTCCGAAAACAAGTATCTGGCTATTGAGCTCAATTGGGGAATCGTTCTGATTAGAAACCAGACACAATTTTAACTCCAGGCAGGTAGAGCCTATCAAGACTTGCTTTTTCAGCTATCATTTATTAGAATAAATATAAATTCGATAAATACATTAAAGCTGGATAAGTAAAAACTATAGAGGGAATTAAGTACGAAGAAGTCTCGGAAAAATACATGAAAATGGGCGCAAAACGAGAAAGAAATTATTTATTTCATAAAGAATAAGGTAATTAAAAAAAGAATGGGTTTAAAAGAAAAAATTGCTCCAAAAAAAAGTAAAATGATCTTGACTTTGTAAGCTTCCACAAGTTTCAGTCTACGAGGAGGAAAAAATGGAAGCATTTAATGTTCAATGTCCAAAAGGGTACGGAAAAATTAATTTTATTGTAGGAGAAAACGTTTCTTATTGTCCGATAAGTGGAGTTCATAATTGTGCTGAGTGTGATGTTTCTCCTTACAAAGAATTTAAAGAAGAAAAAAAGATCAAAAGGAAAGAACTACAAAGGGAAGAAAGAGAGAGAAAGGAAAGGGAAGAGAAAGAAAGAAGGGAAAGAGAGGAAAGAGAGAGAAAGGAAAAGGAAGAGAAAGAAAGAAGGGAAAGAGAGGAAAGAGAGAGAAAGGAAAAGGAAGATAGAGAAAAAAGGGGAAGAGAGGAAAGAGAGAGAAGGGAAAGGGAAGAAATACTAAGAAGGGAAATAGAAGAGAAACTGAGAAAGGAAGAGAGACTGAGAAAGGAAAAGGAAGAAAGAGAAAAAAGGGGAAGAGAAGAAAGAGAGAGAAAGGAAAGGGAAGAAATACTAAGAAGGGAAAGAGAAGAGAAACTGAGAAAGGAAGAGAGACTGAGAAAGGAAAAGGAAGAGAGAGAAAAAAGGGGAAGAGAAGAAAGAGAGAGAAAGGAAAGGGAAGAAATACTAAGAAGGGAAATAGAAGAGAAACTGAGAAAGGAAGAGAGACTGAGAAAGGAAAAGGAAGAGAGACTGAGAAAGGAAAAGGAAGAAAGAAAGAGAAAGGGAAGGGAAGAGATACTGAGAAAGGCAAGGGAAGCAATAGAGAGAAGGGAAAGGGAACAGAAACTGAGAAAGGAAAAGGAAGAGAAACTGAGAAGGGAAAAAGAAGAAAGATTAAGAAGGGAAATAGAAGAGAAACTGAGAAGGGAAGAGAGCCTGAAAAAGGAAAAAGAAGAGAAAGAGAGGAAGAAAAAAGAAGAGAGAGAAAGAAAAGAAAGGGAAGAAAGCGAGAGAAGGGAAAGAGAAGAGAGGCTAAGAAGGGAGAGGGAAGAAAAAGAGAGGAAGAAACAAGAAGAAAAGGAAATGAAGGAGAAGGTAAAGCGGGAAAGGGAAGAAAAAGAGAGGAAGAAAATTATGTGTTATTTTTGTGGAAGCCATGCTTTTCAGCAGGATGGCATTGATAGCAAGATTATAGAATGCCCAAATTGCACATTCTATGAACTTACAGATGAAGCAATCATGTTCTACGTTAAAAGAGATGATAGAAAAGAACTTCTCTGCGATGAACAAAAAGAAAAATTATCTGAATATGTTCAAGAAAAATTTGATCCCAGTCATCCAACACCTGTTCCTATTGATTTAAAAAAGATCGATGAAATTGCTGAAAAGACGTAAAAGGAGGCTCTCTACCTGCCCAAGGGGGGAGGAATGTTTTTCACAGGGGGGAGGAGAACTCTCTTATCTGCTGTATCTCCCCATCAACTGACCTTCAGCCAGGACATGTCCCTCCATAGCTTTAAGCAAAACTGATTTAGTCGCTCCAACCTCAAGATCGATTTCTGTATCCAGAGCGTAGAGTTTGAAAAAGTACCTGTGCGTGCCACCCGGGGGACATGGCCCTCCATAACCAATTTTACGAAAATCATTCATTCCTTGTTTCGCGCCATTCTCGAGTTCTCTCTCAGGAAGTATGTTCTCAGGCAGCTCGTTGATGGCTGCGGGCAGATTAAAGAGTATCCAATGAACCCATATCCCCATTGGCGCATCAGGATCATCACATATGAGGACAAGAGTCTCGGTTCCTTCGGGAACGGAAGTCCAGGCAAGGGGAGGTGAAACGTCCATCCCATCGCAGGTGTACTTCTCCGGTATCATGCCTCCTTCCTCAAAGGCTGGGCTCGTCATTTTGATTTCCATGTCTATCCCTCCTTTTAATCTTATGTTCCACTTATAGCAGGGCAAAAATCCAAAGTCAACTGAAATTTATTAGTGTCAGCTCCACACTTTAAACTTCTCTATCAGAGATAAAAAAGATGGTTAAGGAATAAATTCCAGAGCATTTATTCCGAAAAACGAAAAAGCTAAAAGTGTGGACTTGAAACCAAGGCGAATCAGACTCTGATAAATATTTCTTTCCTGTATAAAGGAATCATTATGGCCACCCAGAGAATGATAAGAAACAGGGGATAGACCAAGGAGCCGTTGAAAGGCCCTGCCCAGGGAACAAGAAGACAATTGTAGATACACATCTTTAAACTCAAGGCTTTGCCGTTTACTGATACTTCAATCAAGGCAATCAGTTTGGCCGTGAGAGAGGAACCCACATAGACAGTTATGGCATTGGTGCCCAGAATAAGAAACGGAGCAGCCCACTTTTTAAACCCTATCCCTTCCATCACTCCATAACAGATTCCTAAGAGAAACAAAGCAGCCCCTGCTGTAAAGAGGACATAGGTGCTTGTCCAGAGCTGTTTGTTGATGGAAAAAAAAGGATGCAGCAGAAGTCCGGAAAGGGTAAAGAAAAGACCTCCCATAAAAAGACCGGTTATCTTCTGGGGAATTTCTTTAGACGACCGCAGCCAATCACCAGCCAGAGTTCCCAGCAGAGTCGTTGAAATCGCTGTCAAGGTGCTCAGAATTCCTTCAGGGTCAAATCCAGGTTTATAGAGATGGCCAGCAAGAAGGCGGCTATCGATATAGGCGCAGAGATTTCCCTCATAACTCAGAATTCCAGCGCCATAGCCTGGGACTGGCACCCATTTCATGATCAACCAGTAAGAAGCCAGGAGAGAGAAAGCCACTATAACCCTGCCTTTTGTTCCTGTCTTGAGGAAGAGCAGCGAAGAAAAAAGGTAACAGAGGGCGATCCTCTGGAGAACACCGGGAATTCTAAGAGTCGCAAAGTCAAACCGAGGAATGAAGGCGAGAAGAATTCCCAGGCTAAAGAGGATAAGAGTTCTCTTTATGATTTTAAAATACAGGGAATGCGATTCACGGATTAGCTCCCTTTTTTTGGAAAGAGAAAAAGAAATAGAGACACCGACCATAAACAAGAAAAAGGGAAAGATGAGGTCAGTGGGTGTCCAGCCATGCCACTCAGCATGTTGCAAAGGAGGATAGACCTTCTCCCGGCTTCCTGGATTGTTCACCAGAATCATTCCCGCAATGGTAAGCCCCCGGAAAGCATCTAAAGATGAGAGACGGTTGCTCGTCAAAGTCTGCCTCTTGATGATAATTCTATAAAAATTGTGAGCAATGTCAATTATTCGGGGTCAGGCCTTGTTGTTGTGAAAATAATTATTTTAGACTTCGATTACCAGAGCTTACACTATGATAAGGCCTGCCCCCAAAGCCTGGCCCCGCTAATGTTGCGCCAAATTACACTTGACTAAGAAGAGGTGGAGTGATATTGAAGGAGACAGAAAAAGTACGGAATAAAAGAATAAATAAAAAACCTGGGCTGGCCCACTGTTTACGAACAAATTATCAAAAGGCCCCTTTGCGCCAAATACTCTAATAAAGGAGGTAAAATGGCAGAAAAAAAAGGAAGTATTGGGAGCGCAATTCTGTGGATGTTTTTTATTTCGCTTTTACTATTTTGGCTGCCAATTCTCGGACCATTTATTGCTGGCTTAGTAGGCGGAAAAAAGGCAGGCGGAGTTGGTTCAGCAATTATTGCTGTATTTTTGCCAGCAATAATATTTGGTTTCCTTTTGTTCACCTTAGCTACAACCATTAGTGGCATACCGCTAATCGGGGCTATTGCCGGAGCAGGTGGCGTAATTTTGGTTCTTTCCCATGTGGGTCCTTTGTTAGTTGGGGCAATCATAGGAGGACTTATTGCCTAAAAAGCTTTTCTTAGGGATGTTTCTTTTTATTTTTTCGCTTGGCTCTTTCAGCTGGGCTCAGATGATGAATCCGGATAGGGATAAGCCAGGAGAACCTTTTTCTTATTTTGCTTTTCCCGTGGATGTTATCGGGCTGATGGATTGCAGAGAAGGCACAGAAATTACGCCTGAAGGCTACCTCTATTCAGGATATGGGGAGCTCATGTTCTTCTACGGAAGCCCTCCTCTACCGGTCAACCAGAGAGTAAAAACTCTTCACAGAGGTTATTTGCCTATAATCGAGTACAGCTTTGAAAGTCAAGGCATTCGATACTCCTTAACTCTTTTTGCCTACACTCTGGACAGTACTCCTGAAAGTGACCTGATCAATTTCATCAGGGTCAAATTCGAGAACCTCACCCAGAATCCAAGGACAGTTTACTGGTCTGTGGGCACAAGATATAAGGCTGAGAGCACTGATGCTCATGGTCTGCCCGACCATCGATTCCGAAGGCCGGCCACAGCCTCCCGGGTAGGAACGTATGAACAGGAAGGGGAAGAATTTTCCCCTGAATGGGAGTACACTTTTGAGGAAGGCATGATGCTTCGAGGCGGAAAAGTGTTTTACCTTTTTCCCGCCGAGACTCCTCACACCAAATGGGCGACACTTAAATCCCCTTACAGCGAAAGATGGAAAAAACCAAAAATTCTACCTACAACTCCGGTAGGACTGGTGAAATTTAAAATAACTCTAAAGCCGGAAGAGGAAAAATCCATTGATTTTAAAATGCCCTACAGACCGCTTTCTCTTTTGGATAGTGTGCTGGATTCCGTCAAAAAGGCAGGATTTGATGATTATTTCAAAAAAACAGTAGATTTCTGGGAAAATATTCTCTCCCAGGGAATGAAAATCTCCCTCCCAGAAGAAAAGGTAGTCAATACGTTTAAGGCCAACCTTGTCTACGACCTCATTGCCAGGGACAAAATTGGTGAGGATTATGTCCAAAAAGTGAACGAATTTCAGTATGATGCCTTCTGGCTGAGGGACAGCTCATACATTGTCAGGGCTTATGATATTACGGGCTATCATAAGATTGCCCAACAGTGTCTGGATTTTTTTCTTAACTGGCAGACAGAGGACGGAAATTTTCTCTCGCAAAATGGACAGTTTGATGGCTGGGGCCAGAGTCTCTGGGCCATTGGCCAGCACTATCTCATAACTCGCGACCAAGACTTTGCTCAAAAATTTATGCCAGCTGTTGAGAGAGCAATGGATTGGCTTGCCCGGGAAAGAGCAAAGGATCCCCTTCACATCATGCCTGTCACAACTCCAGGAGACAATGAACTTATCACCGGCCACGTTACAGGACACAATTTCTGGGCTCTGGCTGGAATAAAGAAGGCAATAGCCATGGCTAAAGGCCTGGGAGACAAACAGAAGGCCGAGAGATTCCGCAGGGAATATGATGACTATCTAAAATATTTTAAACGGGCTCTAAAGGCTATAGCCAAGAAATCAGAAGGCTACATTCCTCCTGGACTGGATGAATTGGGCGGCCAGGACTGGGGAAATCTTATGGCTGTATATCCTGTACAAACCCTGCCTCCCCACGACCCCCTTGTCACAAAGACGTTGGAAAAGGCGCAGAGCAAATATAAAGAAGGAATCATGACTTATTGGAACGGATTGTATCTTCATCTCTACCTGACCATGAAAAACACAGAAACAGAAGTTATCCGTGGCGAACAGGAAAGGGCCTTAAAAGAGTTCTATTCCATTCTTGCCCACACGAGCTCAACTCACGCAGGTTTTGAATGGAGTATTCGAGCCTGGGGAGACAGAGATTTCGGGCGCAATCTCTCGCCTCATGGCTGGTTTGCTGCCAAATTCCGTACCCTTCTCCGCAATATGCTTGTCCGTGAACAAGGAAAAGATCTCCACCTCCTCTCTGTTCTCTCCCCTTTCTGGGTAAGAGAAGGTCAGCACCTTGAAGTTACGAATGCCCCGACAGATTTTGGAAATATCGATTTTTCTCTTGAGGTTGAAAAAGAAAGCGCTCAATTGAAGTTGAATCCGAGATTTCGAGAGGAACCAGGCCAAATTATCCTCCATATTCCCTGGTTTGTTGATGTCAGTGAAGCTTTAGCCGATGGCCAAAAAATCGAACCAGAAGGAAATATCTTCCGCTTGAATCCCCAAACAAAAACTGTCACTCTTCATTGGGCAAAAAAGCTGGTCGGAGCCTTGAACTATGACCATTTTGTTCAGGAGTATATAAAAGAATACCGGGCTAAATACAAGGAATTTTTAAAAAAAGGACAATAAACTGAAAACAGAGAGAACCACCAGTTCTTCCAGGGAATTGGCGCCGACTGCACCTTTCTTCTCAACACGCTCGATGCTTTCCCTATGCCTGGCATAATCCACAACTCTGTGACCACCCTTTAAAAGACGCTCCGTCATATTGGCCCCCATGCGCCCAAGTCCAATCATGGCTAATTCTATTTTAAATTCCTCCTCTTCAAATTTTCCTTTGCCAATTCCTTTCTCCTCAGAAATCCTCCTCCTCTACTGAGGCCAGTTTTTTTCATCCCCGACTGAATATCAAGTCCTTAAGTATTTCCAGCCCACCTGAGACATCGCTTTTCAGGTTAATCCGCAGCACTCGCCGGTTCCGCTGTCGAAGGGCTCGGTAATCACCTAGTGCTTGAGCCTTTATCAAGGTGCCAAATGAAAAATCAGTCTCGGGAATAGGTAAGTCAATCGCAGGCTCATCAACAAGCTGCAGAAAGAGACCATTGTCAGGTCCTCCCTTATGTAACTGCCCTGTGGAATGCAAAAAGCGTGGGCCGTAGCCCATCGTTGTTGCTAGCCGCGTGCGCTTTAAAAGGGCATGCCTTATATCCTGAAGAGCTTCTGTTATCTCTTTCATTGGAGAAAGATAGGCCTGGAGAGCTGCATAGTCCCGGGGTCGAGCCCGATTGATCCAGTTCTTCAAAGCTTCAGCCAAAACTTCGGGTTCTTCAATTGAAAATGTTTTCACATCGCTTTTGCCCTGTTCTCCACTCATTGCCTCTTTTTCCATCGCCATTCGGGCAAAGTCCTTGGCAAGCTGGACATCCGGCTGATTAAAAGGATGTATCCCGAGCACAGAACCTGCTGAAGCGATCGCGATCTCCCAGCAGAAAATCTCCCTTCCTAAATCGAATTTCTCTCTCAGCTTGATACGAACAGTGGGATGACCCGCCTTTTCAAGTGCAGTCATCCGGTCCTCAAGTTCCCTCCTATCATCTCCTTCTAAGCAAATACTAACAAAGAATCGGTCCTGGCTGTAATCATCGATCGAAGCTAAAGGCTCGTTCACTATTGGTACTATACCCTTGCCTTGCTTGCCAGTGCTTTCAGCAATAAGCTGTTCTAACCAATCAGGAAAACTTCTAAACGAGGAAGAGGTTAGAAAAGTCATCTTATCCCTGCTTCTGGCGAGTTCGCCGAGGACTGCGCCCAGGATTAAACCAGAGGCTTTTTCTTCAGAGACACAGAAGGCGCAGTTCTCGGATTCAACCCATGCTCTGTCAAGCAGCCTGTGTATATCCATTCCAATCAGGGCTGCTGGAACGAGTCCGAATTCCGTAAAGGCAGAGTAACGTCCTCCCACATCAGGGTTTGACTGAAAAACTTGTCTAAAGCCCCTTTCCTGAGCCGACTTCATAAGAGGAGTATCGGGATCAGTGATAGCCACGAATTTAGGACCAGGTGCATCAGTTACAAGGCTCACCTGTTTCCAGAAATATTGAAAGAGGGAGAGAGTCTCCAAAGTGGTGCCTGATTTGCTGGATACGAGGAAAAGAGTATGAGGTAAATCCAATTTATCTTCGATGGAGCATACGGCTGAGGGGTGGGTGCTGTCAAGTACCACAAGTTCTGGATAGCCTGGCGCATTGTCGAAAGTTTTCTGGAAGACCTCCGAAGCTAAGCTCGATCCTCCCATTCCGAGGAGAGCCACATGAGATAGGCCCTCATCCTTCACTTGCTCAGCAAAAAGGACCAGATTATCCAGCTTCTCATGCATCAATTCAGGAAGCACCA
>Ga0114921_10000462_pt1 | contig 17196 bp, 12 predicted proteins | sample BentaG_FD_87016 | JGI IMG/M metagenome (GOLD analysis project Ga0114921, IMG submission 87016) | Deep subsurface microbial communities from South Atlantic Ocean to uncover new lineages of life (NeLLi) - Benguela_00093 metaG | ecosystem: Environmental > Aquatic > Marine > Oceanic > Sediment ...
AGAACTTTTCCAGAAGGAGGAATAATAGCATTGTGAGCTCGAGCTAAGCGGGTTATACTATCTAATAAAATAGTTACATCTTTTTTAATCTCAACTAATCTCTTTGCTTTCTCCAAAACAATATTCGCTACTTGGGCATTCCTAATTGGAGGCTCATCAAAGGTAGAAGCTACAACTTCTGCGTTCACACTCCTCTGAAAATCAGTTACTTCTTCAGGTCGTTCTGCAACCAATAAAACTGTCAATATAACTTCGGGGTGATTTTTTTCAATAGATTTTGCTATAGTTTTTAAAAGAGTTGTCTTCCCTGCTCGAGGCGGAGAAACTATCAACCCTCTTTGCCCTTTACCAATAGGAGTTAGCAGTTCCATAACTCTGGCATTCAAATTCCTTGGATTTCCGTCCTCCAGTTTAATCTTCTCAAATGGATATAAGGGAGTGAGATTGTCAAAATAAACATTTCTCCTCTGGTTAATAACTTTATCAGGATCACTAAAATTAATGGCCTCAATCTTGATAAGAGCAAAATATTTCTCTCCATTTTTGGGAGGGCGCACAATTCCTGAAATTGTATCTCCGGTTCGAAGCTGGAATTTTCTAATTTGAGAAGGCGATACATAAATGTCATCTTGGCTTGGCAAATAACTGAATTCAGGAGCTCTCAAAAATCCGAACCCATCATCAAGGCATTCGAGTACGCCTTCAGAGAAAAGCATACCATTTTTTTTGGCCTGAGCTTCTAAAACCTTAAAAATAAGGTTGTTTCTGTTTGAATCTTCTATCTCATCACCAGGAATGCCCACCTCACCGGCAATATTTAATAAACCAGGCATTTTTTTTTCTTCAAGTTCAACTAAAGTGTACTCTTTCATTTTTTACCTCTCTGTTTTATTTTTTAATTTTTGAACGGAAAGAAAAATCTTCTAATTATATTATTATCAATGAGTTAAAGATGAATTTTCGGGACCTTCCCTCTCCCCTTTTCTTTCTGACAGCTCGGAGGAAATAGCAATTTTATCCTTCTGTTTTCTTATTTCCTGGGGTAACTTGCCTTTTAACACAATTTTTAATACTTCATCCATGTTCTCAACGAGATGAATTGTCATATCTTCCTTGATGTCCTTTGGTATATCCTTTAAATCAGGTTGATTATCCACAGGAAAGATGACTTCCAGTATTCCTGCTCTATGGGCTGCCAATAATTTCTCTTTTATGCCACCAACAGGAAGAACTTTACCTTTCAGCGTAATTTCTCCGCTCATAGCCACTTTTTTGTTGACTGGGATTCCTGTTAGAAGAGAAATTATAGAGGTAGCAATAGTTATTCCTGCCGAAGGCCCTTCCTTTGGCGTAGCACCTTCAGGTACATGAATATGGACGTCAAAGTTCCTATGCAAGCCTTTGGCAATGTTCATTTCAAAAATCTTTCCCTTAACATAACTAAAAGCTGCTTGAGCCGATTCCTGCATTATTTCTCCAAGCTGTCCGGTTAAGGTAAAGTTTCCTTTTCCATGAATTTTAGTAACCTCAAAGGTTAATAGCTCACCACCGAATTCTGTCCAGGCCATGCCTATGGCTTCCCCAATCTCATCCTTTTTATCTACTTCTGGACGCCTAAATTTTGGAATACCAAGATATTGTTCTAAATTTTTCTGGGTTATCTTTTCCTTGAAATCCTTTCCTTTACTTACAACTTTTTTTACGACTTTGCGGCAGAGTGAAGTTATTTCTCGTTCTATATTCCTAACTCCGGCTTCCCTTGTGTACTCACGGATGAGTTTTTTAAAAGCATCATCTTCAATCTTAAGATTATGCTCTTTAAGTCCATGGGCTTTCATCTGTTTAGAAAGGAGAAACCTTTTGGCAATCTGAAGTTTCTCGTCCTCTGTATAACCAGGAATACGAATAATTTCCATCCTATCGACAAGAGGTCTTGGAACAGGCTCAACCATGTTCGCCGTAACAATAAACATCACCTGAGAAAGATCGAAATCTGTATCTATGTAATGGTCAAGAAAAGTACTATTTTGCTCTGGATCCAAAACTTCCATCAGGGCAGCAGCGGGATCACCTCTGAAGTCCATGCTCATCTTGTCTACTTCATCCAGCAAGAAAACAGGATTTTTAGTTCCAGCTCTTTTAATCATCTGGATCATTCTTCCAGGATAGGCTCCTATATAGGTCCTTCTATGACCTCTTATTTCTGCCTCATCTCTGACTCCTCCCAGAGAGAGACGGACAAAGTTCCTTCCTGTAGCCCGAGCAATCGAACGGCCAAGAGAACTCTTCCCTACCCCAGGAGGACCGACGAAACCCAAAATTACTCCTTTTGGATTTCTCACAAGCTGGCGGATAGAAAGGTACTCCAAAATCCTTTCTTTTACTTTTTCTAATCCGTAATGGTCTTCATCTAGGATTTTTTCAGCTTCTTTCAAGTCTCTTTTCTCTCTTGACTTTTTGTTCCAAGGCAAAGAAAGAAGCCAATCCAAATAATTACGACAAACTGTAGCTTCAGCCGACATTGGTGGCATTGACTCCAGCCTCTCTATTTCTTTATAAGATTTCTCTTCAGCGTCTTTGGGCATTTTGGCTTTGAATACCTTTTCTTTTAATTCTTCTATTTCGTTGGGCTGGTCCTCTTTCTTGAAAGTCAAGCCCGAGGGAAGCACTTTCTGCGCTGATTCTTTGAAAGGAATCTTACCCCGGCTTGTTTTTCGGCCATTTTTTCTCAATTTCGAATGGATCTTTAAGATCTCATTTTCAAGGACAAAATTAAGCCTTCGCATTCTTTCCAGACTATTAATGGTTTCAAGCAAGTTTTGTTTTTCTTCCAGGGGCAGATAAAGATGGGAAGAAATGATATCAGCAATTCTATTCGGAGTATTATCTTTCAAAGCTGGAATAATCGATTCGAAACTTACATTCTGACTAAGCTTTAAGTAGTCTTCAAAAAGAGTCAAGACTCTCTTTAGAGCATCTCTCATTTCCGGGCCTTCAACTTCAATCTCTTTTAATTCTTTGGCCAATACTTGATAAAAAGGATAGCTACTCAAAAACTCGATAATTCGCGCTCTTCTCTTGCCTTCAACGATAATCTTTATGTTTTTATTATCGGTCTTTACGGCTCTGATAATCTTGGCTATTATACCTATAGAATTAATATCCCTGGGTCCAGGAGCATCCAGAGCAGCATTCATCTGCGAACAGAGAAAAACCATTTTATCTTTTTCCATAGCTTTTTCCAAAGCCTGGATAGAAGACGGGCGGCCAATTATAAAAGGGACTAAAGTGGAGGGAAAAACGACCATTTCCCTTAAAGGAATCAGCGGAATGCTTTTTATAACTTCTGGATATTCTGTAGAGTCTTTCATCTCTAGGCTCCTGCGACTTTTTTTAATTTTTCAAAACTTAACTCTCTATCTCTAACCATATTCTTTGTAATTTTGATTTTTTCTGATCTTTTGGAAGAAGGGAGATGGAACATAATATCTAGCATTAAATCTTCAATAATAGTTCTCAAGCCTCTCGCTCCTAATTTTTTTTCAATAGATTTTTTCGCAATGGCCATAAGAGCATCTTTAGTAAACTCCAGCTCGACCCCTTCCATTTCAAAAAGCTTCTGGTATTGCTTTATGATGGCATTCTTTGGCTTGTTAAGAATATCTATTAAATCTTTTTCGTCCAAATCAGAAAAGATAGCCACAAGCGGAATTCTGCCAACAAGTTCAGGAATAAGGCCATACTTTATCAGGTCTTGAGGCATTAAATGGTCATAGATAGCATCTAATGATTCAATTTTTTTTCTTTGTAAGTCTGATTTAAAGCCTACTGCTGATTTTCCAATTCTGTTGGCAATGATTTTATCAAGGCCAATAAAAGCTCCTCCACAAATAAATAAAATGTTAGTTGTGTCGATGGGAATGCATTCTTGGTAGGGATGTTTTCGCCCTCCTTGAGGAGGAATATTGGCTACAGTTCCTTCGATAATCTTTAGTAAAGCTTGCTGGACTCCTTCCCCAGAAACATCGCGAGTAATAGAAGGACTGTCTTTTTTGCGACTTATTTTATCAATCTCGTCAATGTAAACAATCCCCTTTTGAGTCTTATCAATGTTTCCCTTGGAAGTCTGAAAAAGCTTGAGAATAATATTCTCTACATCTTCTCCCACATAACCAGCTTCAGTAAGGGAAGTGGCATCAGCAATGGCAAAAGGGACAGACAATATTTTGGCGAGGGTCTGGGCCATTAAAGTCTTTCCTGTTCCAGTAGCACCTACAAGAAGAATGTTGCTTTTGGTCAGCTCTACATCCATAATTCCTCTGTGCATATGAATTCTTTTATAGTGATTATAAACAGCAACAGAGATTTTTTTCTTCGCTTTTCCCTGGCCAATTATGTATTCATCCAAAGTGGTTTTAATCTGAAAAGGAGTTTGAAAATCTACTGTATGCTTTCTCTCTTCTTCTTCTTCTTTTGCTTTATCTGAAAGGATAATAGAATGAGCAATTTCTACACAATTATCACAGATATAAACACTCCCGGGTCCAGCAATCAATTTCTTAACTTGCGATTGAGTGCGGGAACAGAAAGAGCATTTGATGCTGGAGCTAAATTTTCGTTGGTATCTGTCATTCATGGTTAAGACTCATTATATCACTGTAATATGGAATGAAAACTAAAAGAGCTTACTTTTTTGATTGGGTTCGGGTGGTAATTATCTTATCTATTAATCCGTATTCTTTGGCCTGTATGGCAGTCATAATAAAATCACGATCGATATCAACCTGAATCTTCTCTCTGGGTTGATGAGTATGTACCCTCAAAATATCATTTATCTTTTCTCTTATCCTGATAATTTCCTTGGCCGCAATGTCAATGTCTGCGGCACTCCCTTTGAATCCGCCAAAAGGCTGATGGAGAACAATCCGGGAGTTTGGAAGAGAATACCGCTTTCCTGATGTCCCGGAGGCAAGAAGCACGGCTGCCATACTTGCAGCCTGACCTACACAGATAGTGGACACCTCTGATTTAATAAATCTCATAGTATCGTAAATAGCCAGTCCAGCGGTAATACTTCCTCCTGGAGAGTTTATGTAAAGAGATATCTCTTTCTCCGGATTCTCGGCCTCAAGATACAACATTTGAGCGATAACTGAATTAGCAACATCATCAGTTATTTCAGATCCAATAAAGACTATATTATCTTTGAGGAGACGAGAATAGATATCATAGGCTCGCTCTGATCTTCCGTCTTGTTCGACTATAAAGGGGATTAAAGTCATGTGAAGCCTGGTTATTCTATTATAGCCTGTTTTACTAAAAAGTCAACTGTCTTTTTAAGCAATATATTATTTCTTAACTCTTCTCTTCTCCTTTCCCTGTTTATATTGTCTATTACTTTTGCCAGGGGAATATTGTTCGCCCGAGCAATGGCTTTCAATTCTTGGTCTTCTTCTTCCTCTGATACTACAAAGCGTTCTACTTTTGCAATTTTTTTGAGGATAAGGTGATTTTTAAGGTTTTTTTCAGCCTGCTTTTTCCCTTCAGCTTTTAAAGCTTCAACTTTCTCATTATTGTGTTCTTGACGAGGAAGCTGGGCAAGCCGGTGCCTTAACCAGGACAAATTCTCCTCCTCAACCAAAGTTTCTGGAAGTTCTATGCTTAATTCGTCAGCTATCTCTTCAATAATCTGCTCTGCCATTCCTTTCTTGGCAGCATTTTCTTTTGAGACAAGAATTTCCTTTTTTATTTTTGCTTTCAAATCTTCTAAATTTTCATATTCTCCAAGATCTTTGGCAAAATCATTGTTTAATTGAGGAAGTTTTTTTTCTTTTATTGAAAAGACCTTTAAATTATATTCAATTTTTTTTCCCGCCAATTTTTTGTTTCGATTATTTTCATCGTAAGTTAAAACAAATTTTTTCTCTTCATCCTTTCTTAACCCGAGCAAATTTTCATTCAGGAGTTTTTCGTTATCAGGATGACCTGCCTTAATAAGAACTTTTTCAGTGGGTAAAAGCTTTTTTGATTTAAGATCGTTCCCTTTTAGCTCAACCAGAACATAATCCCCATCAACGACTCCCCTACTCTCAACAGGAACATATTCAGCAGATCGTTCCTGGAGTTCCTGTAGGAATTGATTCACGTCTTCTTCAGCTACCAAAACTTCCTTCTTTCTTACCTTTATTTTTTTATAATCGGGGAGTTCAAACTCTGGCCAAACTTCAAAATCAACTTTGAAACGGAGAGGTTCTCCCTCTTTGAAATGAAGATCTCTGATGACAGGTAAATTTATTGGATTGAGGTTCAGAGTTTTAAGCTCCCCTTTTAAGGCCTTGGGAATTAAGGAATCAAGGAGAGATTCTTTGATTTCAGGAAAAAACATGCGTTTGACCATATCTTTAGGAACTTTTCCTGTCCTGAAACCGTGAATCTTAGCCCGGCTCGAAAATTGAGTGATAATCTTTTTAAGTTCCTTCTCCACTTCCTCCACGGGTATTTCTAGCTCTATTTCTCTCTTACATTGACTTATGGTTTTCAAGTTGCTTTTTATCATCTCCTCTTCTCTGTTTTTTCTGGCGTATTATAAAAACATCAATGGGCAGAGCGGGATTCGAACCCGCACTCCTTCACCAGGAACTAGGTCCTAAGCCTAGCGCGTATGCCAATTTCGCCACCTGCCCATATATCTCTGCTCATGTCCTTGGTTGACCAGTTAGACACTACAATTTATTTTTGAAGCTGGTTAACAATATAAGATTATTTTTTTGATTCTTGTATATGGGGTTGACCTAGATATTTACCATAATTATGGTTATTTTGTCAATTTTTCAAAAATGAAAGCATCTTTTTATCCGTGATGAAAGATAGGTAGCCTCAAACTATATAAACAATTTAACTTTTCTAGTCTCTCTCGCTATTTATTTATTTTATATACTTCTTGAGCTTTTGAGCAAGACCAGGGTCAATGGTGGTTAAACTCTTATAGGCTTCTTTTGCACTGAAGTTGTCTTTCAGGTTTAAATAAGTAATGGCAAGGTTGTAATGAGCCAAGCCATAATTAGGTCTGAGTTCAATGCTTTTTCTTAAGGGTTCGAGGGCAGATTCAAATTTCTTAAGCTGCATGTAGCCGACTCCAATGTTATACCAGGCGTCAGCATTATCAGGAGTTATTTCTACAAATTTTTTAAATGCTTCCACAGCTTCTTTGAATTTTTTTAGCCTAAAATAGTTGAGTCCAATATTGTAATAAGCTGAATCAAAATCAGGTCTGATAGATAATGCCTGATTAAAAGTGTCTATAGCTTCATGGTATTTCTTCATTTTAAAATACATGATGCCAAGATTGAAGACAGCTAATTCAGAATTCGGGTTAAATTCGATTATTTTCTTTGCTGCTTCGATTGCCTTTTCAAACATCCCGGTTTCGTCATACATTTTAACCATTTTCCCATAATAGGTTGTTGCTCCATCCGGATTGACTTGAGTAAGTTGTATATAAGTTTCGGCTGCCTTATCAAACTGACCAGCTCTATGATAAGCTTCAGCTAAATTGTAGTTAGTTTTAACATCATCAGGTTTTTCTTTTAGGACTTCTTGGAAGGCCGAAATTGCATCTTCAAATTGGCCTAGTTCAAGCCTGCATAGCCCTAAGCGGAGGTATCCTGCCCAATTAGTTTCAGGCTTGAGGCTGAGGTAGCTTTCATACATCTCTGCAGCCTTGGCAAATTCTTTAAGTTCTTCGTATACGCTTCCTAACTGATAATAAGCTTCAGTGTTACCCGGATTTAGTTCTATCGCTTTTTCTAAAGGAGAAACAGCGTCGCCATAGCGGTGCATTTTAAGATAGACTATTCCTAAACCATAGTGAGCATCGTCTCTTTTTGAATCTAATTGAATAACCTTTTTGTAACTATTTACAGCGGATTCATAATTTCTTTGCTTAGCGTAAACAGAAGCCAAATGAGTATGGGCTTCGATATTTTCAGGGCTGACTTTTATAACGTTTTCTAAATAAATGCGGGCTTTTCCAGGCTCATCTATAAGAGCAAAGAGCCTTCCTGCCAAAAAAGCACCTTCCATAGTTGATAAGTAATCTTCGTGGACCCAGTTTTTGAAATTTATGGCATTACCCCTCTTGATCAACGATTTTATCCTGTTAATCGGAATAGTAAACTGTAATCCCTTTCCGAGATCAACGTTTATTCCTAATACCTGCCCATTTAAATCTAAAAGAGGCCCCCCGCTAAAACCTTCCTGAATTAATATAGAGGCCTTGACCAATCTTTGGTGAGGCGTTAGTTTAATGAAGTTTAGAACTGCTCCTTCTGAAACTGTGATTTCTTGAGTTTCATTGCTCCCCAGAGCAAAGGCTCTTTTTCCCATTTCTAATTCATCAGAATTCCCTAAGGAAAGAGCTGGAACTTTACTTTTAATCTTTAAAAGAGCTATATTCATGTCCTTATCAACGGCAATGATTCCTTCCACTTTTACTTTTTTCCCCTTAAAATTTTTACCCTTGACTGAATAAGCATTACTTACCAATTTGTAGCAAGTAATGAGGAGTTCATTGTCTTTTACTGAAAACCCAGCACCTTTAGCGATTTCTTCTTTATTCTCTCCATAAGCTACAAGAGCAACAACTCCCCGGTTATTCTGTTCCAAAATTCTTGAAGCTTCTTCAGTTTGAGAAAAAAGGGTCATCGCGGGAAAGAGAAATAAAAGGGAAAGAATAATTCCTCTTTTTCTGCTTATTTCCATTATCTCCTCCTTCCTAATTTAGAATGAATTTAATCCTTAGCCTAATAAACAATTTACATCTTGAAGAAAATTCTGTCAATCCTCCTTTATACTTTGTCTTTCATTAGACTGAACGTTTCAAAGCAATAAATGGAGGGAGCAATTAATAAGAAAAAACCCGATAAACCAAAAAACAATTTAGAATTGACAAATTTGAGGGCCTTGGGTAGCCTTGGAAAAGAAATGTTCGCAAAAAAGACTTCTTTCTGGCTGTTAATTCTTGGCATCTTTATCTTTTCCGCCATTTTTCTTTTTAAAGTGAAAGATGAAATGGTTGACTTCAAAGTCAATTATGAAGCAGGAAAGAGAATCAAATCGAGCGATGCGCTTTACTACCGAATTAAAAAAGAGGGCGATTACCAACACTATCAATTCAAATATCCTCCCTTTTCCGCTCTGCTCTACCTGCCCTTAACCTATCTTCCTTTAGCTGTAGCCAAAGCCATCTGGTACCTTATTATTCTCCTATCAGCGGGTTTTCTCCTCTATACTTCTCAAAGGCTCTTAAATCATGAGAGGAAGAGTTCTTTCCTGCTTCCCGTTTTGACTTTTTTCATTTTAGTCAAGTTTTTCTTAAGGGAGCTCCAGCTGGGGCAGACAAATGCCCTGATAACTTCCATCCTAATCTTAATGATATGGCTAATAGCCAGGGCAGAAAATCCTTCTTCCTTTTCAAGAGAAATAATCGCAGGACTGTTATGGGGTTTATCTACTGTCCTCAAACCTTATGCTCTGATTTTTTTTCCCTATTTTTTGATAAAGAAAAAATGGCGAACCTTATCTTTCGGCATCCTTTTTTTAGTCTTTGCCTTTCTTGCACCTTCCTTATTTTATGGAATAAAAGGTAACTTTCATACCCACCTGGAATGGAAATCCTCTCTCTCCAAATCCACCCTTATCCTTCTTGGTTCAGAAGGAAACATATCGCAGGATAACATATCGATCATAGCCTTTTTTATGAAGTGGACAGGAAATCTAAAAACTTCTTTTCTTCTCTATACAGCAGCCATTATTGTCCTTGCTTTTTTCCTTTTAATCATCTTTAGGAAGGGCTTAAAAATAAATCATGCCTCTGTCTTAGATAGTTCTATCCTTCTCATCCTCATTCCTCTCATCTCCCCTCTTGGATGGGATTATACTCTGCTATCTTCTGCATTGGGGGTAATGATTGTTCTTCATTCCTTTTATAAATATACAAAATTTTGGAGAAGCATACTTATCATCAATTTTTTGGTTATATCTCTCTCGCTCTTTAATATATTGGGCAGAAAACTCTATACCTCTTTCATGTCATGGTCAATTATTACCGTAAATTTCCTAATTCTTATCGTTTATATCTCTTATCTGAGATTAAAGAGGCATGGTTAAAGTTGATGTAAAGAGAAGATATAAAACCTACAATAAAGATAAATTCATGAAAAGTGAAAAGAAGAAAAAAAAGATATTAATTATATATTTTTTAACACTGGGAGGAATCGTCATTTTGTTAGGAATAATTATCCTGGCTCCCTATCTAAAAAGCAAATCATTAAGCTTGAACGTTTTTGTTTACGCCATCTTCTCCCCTGTCTGCCACCAAATTCCCTCTCGCTCATTCTTCTTGTTCGGATATCCTCTTGCTGTTTGTTGCCGCTGTTTTGGCGTTTATTTCGGATTTTTTGCAGGAGCTTTACTCCATCCTTTCTTGAAGGGATTTTCTCATACCACCTTGCCCAAGGCAAAAACCTTTATCATAATTTCTTTTCCCCTTGTTCTTGACACTCTGGGCAATTTTTCTCGCCTTTGGATGACAGATAACATAATCCGGTTTATTATCGGATTCCTCTGGGGGCTTATTCTTCCTTTCTATTTTATAGCTGGGATCTCAGATTACTTTATTAATTTCAGGCGTTATTCCAAAATGACATGATATCTAAATACTGGAAACAGAAATGACCACTTTTGGGCAATGCCTAAATTTAAAGAGAACTCTTTTCTTTTTTTGGTATCCATTTTTGATAACTTAAGATAGAATTCCTATTGAAATTCAGGTATTAAAAAAATAGAATAAAGGAAATAAAAAAAAAGAGGAATAATGATGAATAATCAAAAACCAGGAATATTCATGCCAGCTTTGATTGGCGGAGCAGTAGCCGGAGTGCTTTCATGGATTCCTTTTTTAAACTGCCTTTGCTTCCTCTGGATAATCGGTGGAGCCATGTTAGCTTCATACCTCCTCAGCAAGGATTCGCCTGTTCCCCTGCGAGGGGGAGATGGAGCCTATGTAGGAGTCTTTACAGGAATCGTGGCTGCTGTGGTGAGGACAGTTATTACCCTTCCTTCTTTTCTCCGCATGGATATGAGCGAAATAAGGGAAAAGATTGAAGAACGTGCTGAAGAAATTCCTGATATAATAGAAAAAATACTCGAACTGCCTCCTTTTACTCTTTTTATAATCTCTTTTCTGTTCATATTGATTATTTTTGCTGCTTTGGGAGCTTTAGGAGGCATAATAGGAATCTCTATTTTCGGTAAAAAAACTCCAGCCTCTGGTCAAGGAGCGAATGGTGCTTCTTAAGACACAAGTAATCGTTAACCCCGAGTCAGATAAAGGTCGAACAAGAAAAAAATGGGAAAAGATAAAAGATGCGCTTCGAAGTTTTATAAAAGAATTTAAGTACGAATTCACGGAAAAGCCGCTTCAAGCTATTGAAATGACCAGGGCGGCTATAAAAGAGGGTACTGAAATGATTGTGGGGGTTGGCGGGGACGGAACCATGAATGAGATTGCCAACGGTTTCTATGAAAACAGAAAACTTATCAATCCAGAAACAACACTGGGAATTGTTCCCTCTGGGACTGGCTGCGATTTTACGAAAAGTCTAAATATTCCCTCGGGGCTTAAAAACTCCCTAAAAGTTATCACTCAGGTGCCTTCAGCCCTGATAGATGTAGGAAGGGTAACATTTATATCTCATTCAGGCGAAGAGGAGGAAAGATTTTTTCTCAATGTCGCCGACTTTGGGATAGGCGGAGAGGTTGTTAAAAAAGTTAACCAAAATAGAATGGAAAGAAAAACTTCTTCATACCTGCGATGTCTGCTCTCAACCATAATTAAATACAAAAACAAGAGATTATGGATTAATATTGACCAAGAGGAAATTCCAGAAGATGAATACATGATTGGAGCAGTAGCCAACGGGAGGATTTTTGGGAAAGGGATGAAAATAGCTCCTGAAGCACTCTTGGATGATGGATTATTTGATTTTGTTTTGGTGAAGGGAATGAGGCTCTTAGAATTTTTCCGCCATGGTTGGAAGCTATTTGCTGGAACTCATCTCTCCCATCCAAAAATATCTTTGATTCGAGGAAAAAAGATTAAGGTCCTGCAAGGGGAAGGTGAGGAAGATGTTCTGATAGAATTAGACGGAGAACAACTGGGAAAGCTTCCAGCAACTTTTGAAATCGTTCCCCATAGCTTTCTTGTAAAAAGCAATCTGATTAGACAGTAACCTTCAACTCACCCCTAACTATTTACCGTTTGCTCTCTTAAGGCGGGGGTTGTTAGTCATAACCAGCCTTCCTGATGAATCATAGAATGTATAAATTCTTGTTGAGTACCTTATTGAGGGTTTATTGTATACTCTTTTTACCTTTCTGATAAAGTTTATCGTCTCTGGATAGGGTGGAATGCCTTTATACTTTTTTATGGCCCCATGACCAGCATTATAGGCTGCCAAAACTAAATCTGTTTTTCCCTTATAGTTCTTTATTAAATCCTTCAGGTATTTCACTCCTCCCTCGATATTCTCTTTTGGATCGTATAAATTCTTTACCCCATAATCCTTTGCTGTCTCAGGCATGAGCTGCATCAATCCCACAGCACCTTTGGATGAAACAGCCCAGGGATTGTAATCAGATTCTACAGAAATTATAGAATGAATAAATTTTGGTGGGATATCATATTTATTCGCACAAGCGATGATGATATCACTATATTTGTTTTGGACTCTTCCATGTATTGTCAGGGGATAAATAAAAACAATTAGAAATGCCGCTGGAATAGAAATATTGCAAAAAACCTTCTTTTTCTTTGAATTTATTCTCAGCATCTCCAATGACTTACATTTATAATAACTTTAAATTCAATCATGTTCAATCCTCTTTAGAGATGATTTTAACTTGAATTTTTTCACCCTAAAAGACTAACTTTCTATCCCTTCTTTATTGACCTTTTTCAGAGCATTCTTTCCACAACTGAATAACTTTTTTCCAGAATTTCATCTAAAAGTTCTGGTTTTATCCCTCCAGCCTGGGCAAAATCTGGGCGGCCACCGCCTCCTCCTCCAACTATCCTAGCTATCTCTTTAACAAGTTCATTAGCTCTTAGGCGCCCTATTAAATCACTGGTTATAGCAATGACTAAATAAACTTTATGTTCATAAATCGATCCCAATACAACAACTCCGGAGCCGATTTTTTGCTTGAGAGAATCAGCCAACTCTCTGAGTTCTGTGTTGTTCAGTCCTTTCACTTTCTGAGAGAGAACAGAGATTCCTTTAATTTTTTTAACTTGTTCTTCAATTCTTTTGTATTTTTGATGAACCAGTTTTTGCCTGAGGGCTTTGTTTTCTTTCTCTTTTTCCTTGAGCAAATCCTTGAGTTTCTCGATTTGAGGAAGAACATCTTTTCTTGAAGAATTTAAAGCTTGTTGAATCTCATCTATGAATTCTTCAGATTCCTGGACATATTTTAAGGCTTCTTCCCCTGTTACTGCCTCAATTCTTCTCATCCCGGCAGCAATGCTTCCTTCGGATATAATTTTAAACAAACCTATCTGGCCTGTAGAAGATACGTGAACTCCTCCACAAAGTTCTTTGTTAAAATCACTGATATTTATCATCCTCACTTCTTCTCCATATTTTTCTTCGAATATGGCTGTTGCGCCTTCTTTGAGGCCTTCTTCTAAGGTAGTGATTTTGGTCTGGACTTGGATGTTTTCTCTTGTTTTTTCGTTGACCAGAAATTCAATTCTCTGAATTTCCTCTCTGCTTAAAGCAGAGAAATGGGTAAAATCGAACCTGAGATAGGAAGGTGCCACAAGGGACCCTGCTTGTTTAATATGATCTCCTAAAGCCTGCCTTAAAGCAGAGTGAAGAAGATGAGTTGCAGTATGATTGTTACTAATGGCCTTTCTCCTTAGAACATCTATGGAAGCCTCCACCTTGTCTCCTTCTTTGATTTGACCTGAAATGACTTTAATTTTATGGGAAATGACTTCTGGGATAGGAAAATAAGTATTCTCTACTGAGGCCGAAAAATGGGGGTTTTTCAACAGGCCTTTGTCGCCAATCTGGCCACCTGCTTCGGCATAAAAAGGAGTCTGGTTAAGAACAACTTCTCCTGGCTCTCCTTCATTAAGTTGCGAGACCTTTTTACCGCCTTTCAAAACAGCCAAAACTTCAGCTTCTGTAACTTGGCTCTTTTCGTATCCAACAAACTGAACCCGTAGGCCTTTCATCTTTTCGTAGACCTTTCTTTCCTTCTCCTTAGCATCTCCTTTCCATGAGAGGCGGGCACGCCGGCGCTGCTTTTCCAACTCTTGGTAAAAACCTTCTTCATCTACTGCCATATTCTTCTCTGCTGCCAATTCCTGGCTGAGATCCAGAGGGAATCCAAAAGTATCATATAATTTAAATATTTTAAAGCCAGGCAAAACTTTCTGCCTATTTTTTTTAGCTTCCATTAGGTATTGATTTAAATAGCGAAGTCCGGAGGACAGGGTTAAAGAGAAGCGCTCCTCCTCAGAGAGACAGAGCTTTGAAATGTAAATCGCAGAAGAGAGCAGCTCTGGATAGGCATCTTTCATAACATCGCTAACGACTCCCACCAACTTGTAAAGGAATGGCTCTTCTATTCCTAATAAATTCCCACGGCGAAAAGCACGACGAATGAGCCTGCGCAAGACGTATCCTCGACCTTCATTGGAGGGCATAATGCCATCAGAGATCAAAAATGAAACAGCCCTTATATGATCAGCAATAATTCTTACTGAAATGTCTCCCTCATCTTGGGAAGGATACTCCCTTTTAGCGAGATCAGAAACAGATTCGATTATTGGCAAAAAAAGGTCTGTCTCAAAGCTGCTCCTTTTTCCTTGAAGAACTGCAGCCGTTCTCTCCAATCCCATTCCTGTGTCAATTGAAGGAGAAGGTAAAGGATGCTGTTTGCCGTTTTCGTCCTGATAATACTGCATAAAAACCAGATTCCATAATTCCAAAAAACGATCACTTCCTTTTTCAATTAAAGTATAAGGCTCACCTTTTTCCAATTCAAAACCGAGGTCATAATGGAGCTCAGAACATGGTCCGCAAGGTCCTGTATCTCCCATAGCCCAATAATTATCTTTTTGGCCAAAACGAAAAATCTTCTCTGAAGCAAGGCCGATATCTTTATTCCATATCCTGAAAGCTTCCTCATCATTTTCATAAATAGTCGCATAAATATTATCTTCCCTTAGTTTGAAAACGACTGTGACCAGTTCCCAAGCATATTCAATGGCTTCTTTCTTAAAATAATCACCAAAAGAGAAATTTCCAAGCATCTCAAAGAAGGTGTGGTGTTTGTTTGTTTTTCCTACTTGCTCTAAATCATTATGCTTGCCACTCACCCGCATACATTTTTGAACTGAAGCAGCTCTTTTATAGCTTCTCTTCTCAAGCCCTAAGAAGACATTCTTGAATTGATTCATTCCAGCATTGGTAAAAAGTATAGTGGGATCATCTTTAGGAAGAAGGGAGGAACTCTTTACTATTTTATGATTATTCTTAGCAAAAAATTCTAAGAATGTTTCTCTGACTTGCTGGGTTTTCATCTAATCATTTTTTTCATCTTTAATCTTTTCTGAGGCCTTTCCAATATCGCCTATCTTTTTTTCCATTTCTTCAAGCGCTATATCTACTGAAGATTGAACTCCCATCACTTTTAACTTGAAGTTTTCAGGATAAGAAGACCATCTCATCCCTTCTTCAAAGGAGATATAGCCTTTTTTGTAAAGCCAGTAGATAGATTGGTCAAAAGTTTGCATCCCGTATTGTGAAACTCCTACTGCAATAGCATCTGGGATCATGGCTACCTTCTCTTTATCTCGAACGCATTCCTGGATATAAGGAGTGTTAACCATTACTTCTACTGCCGGCACCCTTCCTATTACATCCTGTCTTGGAATAAGCCTCATGGAAATCACAGCCTTTAGTATAGAGGAAAGCTGAAGCCTTACTTGCTTTTGGTAGTGTGGAGGAAAAACAGTAACGATTCGACTTATGGTTTCTGGGGCATCTAAAGTATGAAGAGTGCTTAAAACAAGATGTCCAGTTTCTGCTGCAAGAATAGCTGTTTCTATTGTATCAATGCTTCTCATTTCTCCAACCAATATGACATCTGGGTCTTCCCTAAGAGCGCTTAGCAATCCTCTAGCATAACTTTTCACATCAATTCCGACTTCTCTCTGGCTAATGATACTTTTACTATCCCGGTGAACGTATTCTATAGGGTCTTCAATAGTAACTACGTTAGTTTTCCTCGTTGTGTTGATAAACTCGATCATGGAAGCGAGGGTTGTTGTTTTGCCGCTCCCTGTAGTTCCTGTAACCAGGACTAATCCTCTCTGCTCTTCTGAGATCTTTTCTATAACTTCTGGTAATAACAGCTCCGGAATTGTTTTTATCTTTAAAGGAATGATTCTTAAAACAACATTCAGATATCCTCGCTGATGATAAACATTTGCTCTGAATCGGCCAAAATCTGATATACTGTAAGCAAAATCAATATCGAGCTCTTTTTCGAGCTTATTCTTCTGTTGTTCTGTCATGAGCTGTTCAGCTAATTCTTGAGTGTCCTGGGGTGTTAATTGGGGTATTCCAGTTAAAGGCATAAGTTCTCCGTAGATTCGAACCAAAGGGTGATTTCCGACTTTCAAGTGAAGGTCAGAAGCATCCCTTTCAATAGCTATTTTTAATAGATTGTCTATATCCATGCTTGATACCTCCCTATTTGATATAGGTCAACCAACCATATTTATTTTCTTTCTCTCCATTAATATAAGCAAAAAATTCATTCTGGAGTTTTTTGGTAAAGGGTCCTCTTTTTCCTTCACCGATAGCTATCTTATCAACAGAGCGGATAGGAGTTATTTCAGCTGCAGAGCCAGTAAAGAATACTTCATCAGCGATATAAATCATTTCACGAGGAATTGTCTCTTCAACGAGAGGAATATTTAAATCTCCGGCCAATTTTATGACTGTGTCTCTTGTAATTCCTGGTAATATTGATGAAGACAGGGGTGGAGTGTGGATTGTTCCGTCAATAACGAGAAAAACATTCTCTCCGCTACCCTCACTTAGGTGACCTCTCACATTA